>Ga0076169_172_pt2 | contig 2840 bp, 2 predicted proteins | sample RifGroD2_FD_67766 | JGI IMG/M metagenome (GOLD analysis project Ga0076169, IMG submission 67766) | Parcubacteria (Moranbacteria) bacterium GW2011_GWD2_36_12 | reverse complement strand
GACAAAGTTTTCAACCACAAATGGCCTGGGATTATAATAAAAAAGAGAAGAAATTTTTGCCATCAAATAAATTGCCGGCAAAGTGATTATTGCAAATACCATTATTTCTTTTTGCTTTTCACGAGAAAGCCTTAAGAAAAACACAAATGCAATCAAAATCATCACCGTCGTCAAACGCCTAGCCCCAAAAATTATTATGCTGTCCATATTTTTATATCCAATAAATTAAAAAATGTACTTAAATTCTAGCATAAAAACACTCTTGATGGGAATTTTATTTAATTTTTACCATTTTGTTGAAAATTTTCTTTACGAAGAAATAGTCTTTTTGGGCGTATAATATAAATGGAGACATAAAATTTAAAAACGACTATGAAAAAAATATCTACCGCCATAGGAATCGTATTGCTTTTATCTTTGGCAATTTTTTCAACGTTCTATTTTAAAAATAAAACTGTTGAAAAAACAATACCAATAGAAGTAAGAAATGAAATTGAAAAACAAGAAACCGAGCCGCAGTGGCCAGCGCTCACAAAAGATTCCATTCCAACAATGGCCAACAAAAATTTTACTGGTTCTGATTTGCGGATGGTAAAAGTTTTGGATAAAAATGAATACTACACCCGCTATTCAATAACATACAAAAGCGAGGGTTTTAAAATTTCTGGCATAATGAATGTCCCGGTCGGCAAAGGACAGTTTCCAGTGCTGATTCTTAGTCATGGATTCATAGACCCAAAATATTATACCAATGGACAAGGGCTGAAACGTGAACAGGATTTTTTTGCCAGAAACGGTTACGTTGTTTTGCACAGCGATTATCGTAACCATGCTGAGTCTGATTTTGATCCTGAAAATGATGTGCGTCCGCGCAGTGGCTATGTTGAAGATGTTTTAAATGCTATCAGTGCTGTGAAAAATTCTTCTTTTGAATTTTTTGACAAGGAAAATATCGGTATGCTTGGGCATTCAATGGGCGGCGGCATCACTCTTAATATTATGGTGACCAAGCCTGAAATTGCCAAGGCCTATGTGCTTTTAGCTCCAATCAATGCTGACTACAAAATTAACTTCGACAAATGGGTAGTACCAGACGAAGATTTTTCAGGCATCGCTCAAAAATTCTATCAGCAATATGGCACGATTGAAGAAAATCCTGAGTTTTGGAAAAGTATTTCAGCGATAAATTATTTGGATAAAATAAAATCCCCAGTAATGCTTCACCAAGGAGCAAAAGACGAAGATGTGCCAGTTCAGTGGTCGCGCGAGCTTGCGCAAAATTTGAAAGCTGCAGGAAAAGACATTACCTATTATGAATACCCAGACGGTCCTCACACTTTCATCAACGAACAATCAATAGTTATGCAACGCACCTTGAATTTTTTTGATAAACTACTTAAGAAAAAATGATTTAAAAATTGATTTGAATTTTTTGTTTGCGTTTATTTTTTTGTAAATTCCGGTTTTTTGATTAAACCTCTTTTACTTCTTTTCTGCGCTTGCGCTGAATTCTTCTCTTTCTTGGCTTTAAAATGATTGAGGCTTCCTGATAGCTTGATGAAGCTGTCGTACCTTTGTTGGTCAATTTTACCTTCTTGAAGGGCCTTCAGGACAGCGCATCCTGCGCTATGAGTGTGGTCACAGTCGTTGAATTTGGCAAAGATCTCAATGTCATCAAAAGCCTCACCTAGAGCATCCTGAGAAGCCCAGAGCCCCAATTCTCGCATCCCTGGAGTGTCTATCAAGATTCCTCCAGAAGGAAGCAGTAATAATTCCCTTTTGGTGGTTGTGTGACGTCCACGACTGTCATCAAGTCGCACCTCTTGAGTCTTTTGCAAATCGATTCCCAACAAGGCATTCACCAAGGTCGATTTTCCAACTCCAGAAGATCCCACAAAAACCACACTCAAACCTTCCTGAATCAGATTGCGCACATCTTCCACTCCTTGGCCATTTTGCGCGCTAACCAAAAATATTTTAATGCCTGAAATTTTTTGAGATACTTCTTCAAGCTTCGCCTTTGGATCAGGAGACAAATCAGCCTTATTTAAAATAATAACCGGCTCGCACCCACCTTCTTTAGACATTGCGACATAGCGCTCAAGCCTGCTGATATTAAAATCTCCATCCAATCCTTGCACAATAAAAACAATATCGATATTGGCAGCAATAATTTGTTCGGCCACATCTTCGCCTGCACGCTTTCTGCTTATTTTTGACTTTCTTGGCAATATTGATTTGATAATGGCTTTGGCTTCACCTTGCAACTTCTCAACCACAACCCAATCGCCAACTTTAGGATAATCAGTTTCATCCTTAGCGCTACGCATGAATTTTCCCTGCACCATACCAGTCAGTTCCCCATCCTTGTTGTACAGCAAATAACCGCCCCTGTTTTCCACAGCCACGCGCGCAATATTTTTTTCATCAATATTTTCCGGCAAAGATTTTTTATATAAATCCCAACCCAATGTTTTTAAATCCATAATATTATAAATTTTCAATTCACAATTTTCAAACAAATAGCGACTGCGGAATAATTTTTTTAAAAATACTATTTTGCTTGAGTAAGCCTTTGTTTTCTCTAAAATTTTCCTATGATTGTGTCGATTGAGGGAAAATTTTAGTTAGAAAACAAGGAGCGTCGAGGAGTATTTTTAAAAAATTTCATTCCGCAGGAGCTATACACCAAGCATAGCACATTTGTTCAAAACAAAAACCCTCCGGAGAGGGTTTTTGTAAAAATATCTAAATACGAAGTATTAGTTGATTTTTGAAACGTTAACAGCGTTAGGTCCTTTTGGGCTTTCGCTTACTTCGAACTCAACCTTGTCACCTTC
>Ga0076169_167_pt1 | contig 5165 bp, 2 predicted proteins | sample RifGroD2_FD_67766 | JGI IMG/M metagenome (GOLD analysis project Ga0076169, IMG submission 67766) | Parcubacteria (Moranbacteria) bacterium GW2011_GWD2_36_12 | reverse complement strand
GCAAAAAACAAATTATTTATTATTTATTTATTACTTTGCATGTTGGCTCATGCATATCACAATTATACACCATTATTAAAAGCTTTGCTAGTGCTATTTGAAATATTGTCAATAGTAATGGGGCGCATATCCCCTCTTGCAACCTATTTAATCGCTGGCTGTGGAATATCTGTCCTTTTCAAAGCAATGCGCTTGAAACAAAAGTTACCCCCATCGTGCTTCCAGCTTTTCATATATGGATCATTTTGAGATTGAACATCATTTTGACTCGAACGCATAAAATCTGCACACAAAGAATATTCATCGACGCTTTCCACCCTATATTCAACAGCTTTAACGTTTTGAATTTCTATTGAAAATTTTGTTGTGCCCAAATCCTCCAATTTTTGCGGCAATTTTCCAGTCTCGCTGAAATAGTTTTGGATAGAATTATCAACAGATTGCAAATCGTTAATGATTTGCTGATCAATATTTTTTTGCCTGGAAACCGTCGGAGAATCAATGATGAAAAATCCGGAAACGAAAGTTGCGACAACAAAAATCACACAAACGAGCATCGCAATTTTGTTTATTCCGGAAGAAAGCTCAGTTCTACGCATATCCCAGAAATAGTAGTCGAAAATTCCTCCCGCAATCAGCAGAATCACAAAAACTTTCAACAAGAAACTTGCGGCATAATCTCCACTCAAAAAGTTCATCACAAGAGTGATAAGATCACCAATAATAGTTGCCGATGCAAAAAACAGCACCAGATATGTGAGCCACTTTCTAACTTTTGATTCAAGAGATATTCTTTGCTCACCAATTCTTTTATTGATGGTGCGAGAAACAACAAAGAAAATTGGCCCAGCAATTAAAAGCGCCGCGATTCCAAATTTCACCATACCCTGATTGAAAGCAGGAAACATCCCTGATTCAGCGTCAGTAACAAATTTATCAATAAAACCAAACAAAATAGCACCCTCACCAAAAGCCACAAAAGCCAAGGAAAAGAAAGCTACAAGATACAAAAAGAAATCCTGCGCACCGCTTTGCCCTTGATTGTTAAAGCTTGTTTCCTGCGTATTCATAAGTGTAAGAAAAATAATTAAAAAAATTATTAAAAACAGTATCATTAATACAACCATATTATAACATTATTACGAATTTAAGACTTACGCATTTTCTCAACTTTTTCTTTTTTGGCACGCTTTTGGATAAATACTCAATATCCAAAAGCTCAAAGAGTCGCTGTCGCCAACTATTGGCCAAAAAAGAAATGTTTCGAAATGCGTAACTTCTTGAGTTAATAAAAATTAACAAAAAAACAGAGCCGAAACTCTGTTTTTTGAAATACTAATTTGCGATAATTTTTCCACCTTGTCCAATTTGATCCATTTTCACTGAAAGAAGTTTTGAAATTCCATCCTCGCCCATTGTCACACCATATAAAAGTGAAGCTTGGCGCATAGTTTCGCGATTGTGAGTGATGGCGATAAATTGCGTGGTTCCAGAAAGCTCCTGCAATATTTTACTAAAGCGCGCTGAGTTTGCTTCATCAAGCGCAGCTTCAACTTCATCAAGAATTGCAAATGGCGGTGGATTATGAGCAATAATAGCAAACAACAGTGCCAAAGATGTCAGAGAACGCTCTCCACCTGAAAGCATTGAGAGATTGGCAATTTTCTTTCCCGGAGGACAAGCAAAAATTTCAACACCAACTTCATCTCGCTGATCATCCTGCTCTTCTTGATTTTCTCCATTTTCTTGCTCGTCTTCAGTTTCGCCTTCAGTCAATTTTGCTTTGCGATTCTTCACTTTCATTTTGATCAAATGCGCATTTCCACCACCAAAAATGATGCGGAAATATTTGGTAAATTCTTTGTTGATTTTTTCAAAAGCTTGTTCAAATTCAATTTTGATGCGCTGATCCATTTCTTTGATAATAGCCTCCAGCGAAATAAGCGCGTCAGCCAAATCTTTCAGTTCTTGCGTCAGAAAATCAAAGCGCGCCGTGGTTTCATTATATTCATCAACAATCATCGGATCAATGCCACCAATTTGCTCCATTTGTAATTTTAATTTTGAAATTTCTCGCTCAAGCACTTCCTTGTCGATTGCTTCGCCATTAAATTTAAGAGCGCCAACTTCGCATTTAAGCTCATCTTTAATTTCATTGGTCAAATCCTCTTCGCGCACCTCCACTCTGGCCAATTTTATTTTTGCATCATTAAACTGATCCTTAAGAACATTTAATTGTTCCTGTTTAACACGAGATTCGCGTTCCAACTGAAAGAATCGCTCGCGAAGCTGCCTAACTCTTTGCACTTCCTGACCAATTTCTTTTTCAATTTTTTCAAGTTCAGCTTTTAATTTAATTTCATTAGCCCTGAAAGCTTTCTTTTTTTCTTCAAGCTCTTCAATTTTTTTATTAATCTCTCCAACTTCTTTCGAATTGTCTTTTTTAATAGAAACCTCTCCTTTGCCTGATTCTTCATACAAATCAAAAAGTTGTTGTTGAATTGCACGGGCAGATTCTTTGATGTCTTGCAAATCCTCCATATTCTCAGCTTCTTCAACTCGAAGAATCAAGCGTTCTTGCGCCATTCTGATGTTAGAAAGTTTTGTCTGCACATATTTCAAATCAACCGGAATAATTTCGATCACTTTTTGATTGGCCAATTTTTCTCTTTCCACCACCACGCGCCCTTCAGAAATGATCAGTTCGCGTTCAACATTATTAAGCTGATGCCTAATTTGTGTTTTTTTCTTATCCAATTCCTGCTCAGCTCCTGAGTCCTCAGCCTTGCCAGATTCACGATTAAGCTCATCCGTCATCTTGTCCACCTCTCGCTGCATATTCATCATAGTTGCGCCAAGAGCTTCTTTTTCGCTCGAAAATTGCTGACGCTCAGATTGAAACTGATGCCACAAAAAGGAAAACAATTTTGTTTGTTTTTCCTTCAATTCATCAGCCACCACTCTTCCCTGCTGCGCTTTTTCAGCTTGGCGTTTCAACATTCGAAGATGTGGTTCAATCTCACGAATAAGCCCAGCCGTTCTTTCCATATTCTCTCTCGTTGAATCAAGCTTCTTTAGCGCTCTATCTTTTTTGATTTGATATTGCTTCACACCAGCAGCATCTTCAAGCACACTGCGACGATCAGTTGGCGAGGCATTTAAAAGAGCATCCGACATTCCTTGATTAATAACGCAATAACTCTCCTTGCCAACTCCAGCCTTAGCCAATAAATCACTAACATCAAGCAAACGTGAACGATTTCCATTAATCAAATATTCTGATTCACCAGAGCGATACAATTTTCTAGTAATAATAACCTCCGTAAATTCCAAGGGGATTCTTTTATCTGAATTGTCAAAATGCAGCGACACTTGCGCACTTGAAAGTCTGGCTTTTGTTCCGCTGCCAGCAAAAATAATATCCTCAGCCTTTTTTCCGCGAAGTGTTTTCATTGACTGCTCTCCCATCGCCCATTTGATAGCATCAGAGGCATTTGATTTTCCAGATCCGTTTGGTCCTACAATCGCTGTGATTCCCTTGGCATCATTTCCAACATTAAAATTCCCCGCTGGCAAAAATTCCAGCGTGGTCTTATTGGCAAATGATTTAAAACCCGATATTTCAACTTTCTTTAGATACACAAGGGTTTGTAAAGTTTTTAAAGTTTGTAAAGTAAAATGCAAACAAAATCCATCTTCTGGACTTTATGAACTTTTTAACTATTACATTGTACCACACTTTTTTATTGTTTAGCAAAGTGAGCAACAGGAAAGAAAAAGCGCTTTTATTAGAGATCTAATAAAAGCGCTTATGTAAGTTGGGACTGAGAGAGTACAAAAGGTTGTGGGTTAAGGTTAACACTTTTTACCGGTCCTTTGAGGACATGTCATGTGAGCATTGAAAATGCATGCTACGAGCCATAACTATCGGTTTATGTTTTCCTTCGCTCTCTCAAATCCCAAGATGAAATTGTGGAGCAAGAACACAAATTCAGAGTGGAGAAAAACTCTCTTCATGAAAATGTATTCTTGATCCGGATGGAATGTTTTTGGTGAACGGGTCGTCAGGTTACTGGCCGGGTCGCATATTTTCGCACTGATCCAATTTGGATGATGCCTTATGGCGTAGTCGCGGCTCTTTTCCCTTCCCTGCTCTAAACATTCCAATGTATTTGGTCTGAATGCGTCCAGTAAAGATTTTTGCCATGGGGGGCGTATTTCTCCACTGGACGCACCGGCTTTGAGGCTCCAAAAGGTCTAAACCATTTGGGAGCCAAAATAAACAGGTGTAGGTGTCAGAGGGTTGGTGTTGTAAATTTGTATTTTTATACAAAATCACACCAATCCCTCTGACATCTCTATCATATACCCAAAACAAGGTTTGTCAAATGAAAAAATCCGCAAGGCATTTCTGCTTTACGGACTTTATGACTTTCAGCTTTATATACTTTATTTACTTATATGAGCAGCCATCTCCACTAACCTATTCGAGTATCCCCATTCATTGTCATACCAACCGACGATTTTGACTTGATTACCCATCGACATTGTCAGCGGCAAATCCACAATTGATGAATGCGGATTCATTTTATAATCCATAGAAACCAATTCTTTTTTGGTTGCATCAAGAATGTTTATCATACTGCCAAGAGCAGCTTTTTCAAAAGCCGCATTAATCTCTTCGACAGTTTTTGGTTTCTCCACTGTGCAGATAAAATCAACAATAGAAACCACCGGCGTTGGCACGCGCAGCGCTATTCCATCGAGTTTGCCTTTTAAGTGTGGAATAACCTTTCCCACTGTTTTGGCAGCTCCTGTGGTGGTTGGAATAATTGAAAGGCCGGCAGCTCTGGCGCGGCGCATATCGCGATGAGGCAAATCCAAAAGATTTTGATCGTTGGTATATGAATGTGTGGTTGTCATAAACCCTTGCTCAACATTGCAAAGATCATCCAAAACTTTGATCATCGGCGCCAGACAATTTGTCGTGCAAGAACCGTTTGAAACAATCGCTTCGCCTTTATATTCTTTCTCATTTATTCCCAAGAGATACACCGGCACATCATCTTTTGGCGGTGCAGAAAGAACAACTTTTTTTGCTCCAGCAGCAATGTGTTTTCCAGCGCCTTCTTGATCCAAAAATATTCCAGTACAATCCAAAACTA
>Ga0076169_165_pt1 | contig 5481 bp, 6 predicted proteins | sample RifGroD2_FD_67766 | JGI IMG/M metagenome (GOLD analysis project Ga0076169, IMG submission 67766) | Parcubacteria (Moranbacteria) bacterium GW2011_GWD2_36_12 | reverse complement strand
TCGTGGGAATGTTGCAACTTGGTCATTGAATTTGGCAGCCACCTCAGGAGCCACATCTTCTTGGTCAAATGGAACAAATAATTATGATTTTAATGATGTGACTGCTTTAGCTGCTGACGGCGGTGATGGAGATTCAATTGGAGGACAATTATCAATAGATCCATCCGCAGGAACACTTGCAGGAGTTGGAACAACAAGCGGCGCAAATGTTTCTCTTGGTGCGGCTAGCGCTTTTAATGAAGGAACAGTGGATAGCATTGATATTCTTTCAGCTGCTGCTGGTGCGCAAAAACCTGGAGTTTGGGATCTGACTGGAGTAAACATCTCGCAATCAATTCCAGGTATGCAAGCGACAGGATCGTACACAATAAATATGACTTTGACAGCGATATAGAATAAAAAGGAGCGCACTCAATTTATGGCATTGAATTATTTTTGATTTGCCTACTTCCTTTCTTGGCACGCTCTTGACCGAAAAGCTATGGTCAATCGCTCTTGATTACTGTCGTAATCAACGGCTGCGAAAGAAAGTAATCAAATCAAAAAACTTTTTTAAAACCATAAATTGAGTGTGACCCATAAAAAATAGTTAGAAAAAGAAAACAAAAACATTCAATTTAAAGTTGAATGTTTTTTTGTTATGTAATCTTTTTTATGTTATAATTTCAGAAAGTTATACTTACTATTTAAAAGAAAAAAATGTTTACAAAAATAAAATCAATCAAAAGTTTGGTGGCAGTTTCTTTGTTTGCTTTTGCGATATTTTTTGCGCCAAAAGTTAGCGCAATAGAATATGGTATGCTTGGCGGTAAGCCAGCTAATCCTGATTCTAATGTCGCTGACAGCTCATCTTGGTTTATTTATAAGCTGGCTCCAGGGGAGAAAAAAGAAGATGCTTTGTTGGTTATGAATTTGTATGAAAATGAGCTGGGGGTTTTGGTATATGCAGCTGATGGTACCAAAAGTTCAGGCGGAGGATTTGCTCTTAAACAATATACTGAAGGAAAAGAAGAGGTTGGATCGTGGGTAAAATTTTATCCGGAAAATGTGCCAGCTATTTTTCAAGGAGTTTTTGATGGAAAAGAAGGAAAAATAATTGAATTTTGTGCGCTTTCTGATCAAGATTTACAAACAGCGATTGGAAAAAACAAACTTTCCGATCAAGATTTTGATACATATAAAAAATGGTGCCAAGGAACTGAAGAAGTTACTCTTTCTCTTGCAGCCAAGGAAAGCAAAAAAATTCCTTTCGTGTTTGCTGTTCCTGATAAGGCTGATGTGGGCGAGCACACTGGTGGTATTTTGATTCAAAAAGCTCAGTTGGATGATGCTGGCGCTGATCAACAAGGATCAGCAGTAAAATTGACAACCAGAGTTGGCGTCAGGATATATGAAACAGTTCCAGGACAAGTTGTTAAAAATTTGTCTTTCAGTGATTTTGCTTTAGTAAAAAATTATCGCGAACTTAATTTTATGCGCTGGTTTGAAAAAAATCCTAAACCGGAGGATTTTTTGGTGCAAGGCAATGTGACAAATTCTGGAAATGTCAGTGTGGATTTTCAAAATGTTATCAATATTAAAGACGACTTGTTTGGAAAGCGCACTCAGGAAATAACCGATCGAAATTTCCAGGTTCTAAAAGCTGATACTTTCATTTCTAATTATTCCTGGGAAAGTCCTCGTTTTGGAAAATATACTTTTGCAATGGGTTTAAAATATACCGATGATCAAGGTAAAGAGCAGTCAACTTATTCCAATCCGATCACAATTTGGATTTTTCCTTGGCGCGAATTGATCGCGGTGTTGGTTGGAGCGCTGCTGCTTGGTGGAATATATTTGGGGCGCAAGACTTATTTGAAGAAAAAATATGGTGGAATCGGCTGGGTGCAATATAGTGTGAAAAAAAGTGATACTATCGCAAAGCTTGCTGAAAAATATGACATTGCTTGGGAGATTTTGGTGCGCACCAATAAAATGAAGCCCCCATTTTTGTTAGAAGCTGGGATGGTAATTTTGGTTCCAGTAATAAATAATGGAAAAGAAGTTTCTGCGGAATCTGTAAAAGCTCAGGAAACAGAGAAAAAAACAATCAAAAAAACAAAAGCTCCAGTTGATGTAAAGACCCCAGTTAAAACAAAGGCGGCAGCAAAGGTGGTGCCAGGTGCAGTTTTGATTCAACCAATCAAGAAGCCATTTAATAGAAAATATTTGTTTCTGGGTGGAATAATTTTGTTGCTAGCGGCTGTCTCGGCAGCGGTAATTATGTTAGTAGGGAAAAATAAAGCTGCTGAAGTTAACACTAACTTGTCAATTACTTCCCTTGGTAGTGTCGTAGAACAGTCGCAGCCAGCGGTGGTTGAAAAGCCAGTTGAAGTTGTTGCCGAAGCTCTAGCCAAAAAAGAAACAGGGGAAGTGCTCATCCTTAATGGTGGAGGAGCGCCTGGTGCGGCTGGAAAATTGAGTGATTTTCTTAAAACAACCGGCGTGACTGAAGTTGAGGCCAAAAATGCGGAGCTTGATACGCATAGTGGCGTTGTTGTTTATTATCAAGAGCAGTACGAGCCTTTTGCTGATAAAATTGTAGAGGCCTTGAGTACGAAATATAAAGATGCTAAACTTGAAATTGCTCAGGATGATGAACAGAAAAGTGCGGCAGTGGTGATCATATTGGGAAAGTAGTGTAGTTGCGCTGTGAGATCAAATAGGTAAGTTAGGCAATAAATTATGGGTGGTATGAACATCAAAAATGTTCTACAAGTTTGTGTGTTTTCTTTGGCTGTGGGTGCGGCTCTGTTTTGTGTGTTTCCTCAGAAAGCATTAGCGGCTACAAACACGACAATGTCACAAAGCATTTTGCCAGTGCGTTTTGTGTATTTGGAAAAAAATGGCACCATTGATCATATTTGGAGTAATGTTACGGAAAAGGATAGTGCTTATGTGGTTAAATTTTTTGATAAAGAAAAAAAAGAAGTTTCAATGGAGAAAAGAATGATTTTGAAGTATGTTGAAAAAAGCAAAGAAGCTGCTATAAGCAGACAAAGCACACAAGAAATACGATTTATAGAGAGTGCTCAAGGTATTGAAGAGATTAAAACAGTGGTTTAATTTTTATGAGAAAGTTTATTAAACAAAAAAAGACCTCACGAAAGTTGTTCCTGTTTTTGTCAGGATTGATTTTTTTGTTTGTGCAAGTTTTAGTGTTCAATGTTTTTCTGGGAAAGCCTTTCACATTTGCGAATGCTCTTGAGACTGTGACATTTGATCAGAAAATAAAACCTCTTGATCCTATAGAAATAGTTTCTCCAATAGAAAAGGAAAACAAGAAAATGAAAGAATTGAGTTCTGCTGAATTCAGAATGATAACACCACTAGGCATTAATGATGAAAAAAATGTTGAGATAGAATCAGAAAGGATAAAGATTGCACCAGTCACAACTTTTAGTGGCACATCGCTTTATCCAAATTCGGAGGTTTTTTTGGATATTAATTCTGATCGGTTTTTTTCTTCAACACTTAGTGATAATGAGGGACGTTGGACATGGACTAATATTGGCAATCCATTAGAAGAGGGGGAGCACAGTATTGAGGCATATAGTATAGCGCCAACAGAACTTAGCAATAAACGGGATGTGTTGGCACAAAAATATTTTTTTACGGTTGTAAGTAAGGAAAATAAAAGATTCGATACTGTTTCCTTGGGTGATTCGCAATATAGTAAAAAAGGAGGAAATGATGACTTGGATGAAAGGATAAAGTCTGGCAATCTTGGCAGTACATATGTTTTTAGTGCGGCTTTTCCAAACAAGAAAGAATATAGTTTTGGAGATGATATGAAGATTGAAATTTTGTTCAAGCCATTAATAAAAAATACCAAGAATGAGGCTGAAGTGGAGTACGTCATTTTCAGAGAGGATAGTGATTATGAAAAAAGCAAAGAACCATCAAGTGTTTTTTCTGACAAGATTTTTTTGGATGATGGAGGATATTTCTTGAAAAATATTAAGCTAAAGGAGAATATTATTCCTGGCAGCTATGTGATGAAAATTGTCGCCAAAATTGGCAAAGATAAATATTATCAATCCTTGAAATTCAACGTAACCTCAAAGGCTCTTATGACAATCGGCTCCAATGTGGTGACCGTGGAAAAATTTGGTCAAGTTCTGGTTTTTAATGTGATATTTATAATATTTGTGCTTATGATTTTAGTCTCCCTGGTTATAGGTGAGCTTAGGAGATATATGGTTTATAGACCGGTTGATGAGAATACATTAAAGAGACGTGGTTATTTTACTAAATAATGAATTTATTATATTATGAATATAGCAGTATTGGTTGGTATTTTTAACGCATTTTTGGGTGTTTTCTTGATAGTTTTGACAACAAAATTGGTTTTACGGACTGAAAAAAATCTTGATCTTGCAGCTAAGTTTTTTCTGGCTGCTTCAATAACTTTTCTGGCCGCTACCTTGTTGGAAACTAATGCATATTTGGGATTTTATGCGCCTGACACTTCTTTTGTTCTTTGTAAGGTTTTGTTTAGTGTTACAACAATATTTTTCGCTTTTGGTGGTTACACATTGTATGGAATAACCAAGAGTAGATAAGAAAAGTAGTCTTAATAATTATTTTTTTTGAAATAATTTCTTGGGTTTTTATTGTAAGATGTATTTCAAAATGTTACAGTATGGGTGGATATTCTATGGGCGGTATTGATTTCGTGGGTTTGATTTTGGCGGTGGTGGCTCTTTCTATGGCGACACGTCTCGTGCTTAGAACCGAAAAAGACCTTGATAAGGCAGCTAAATTTCTTTTAGCTAAGGCAGTGGTGCTGGTTTTGGCATATTTGATTTTGGCTAATAATCGTTTTATGCAAGTGATACCAGAAAGCGTAAGTAATTTTATTTTTCATAGCTCCAGAATAGCAGCGTTGTTGTGTTATATTGCTGCTATGCATTATTTAATTAAAATTACTCAGAAAAAATAATCTTAATAATAAAATTTAATTGAAAATTTATGAATTTAAACTTATTAATGGTTATAATAAATTTGGCGCTGATGCTTGCTGCTGTAGGAATTTTAATAAAGATAATTCTTAGAACTGAAAAAGGGCTTGATTTGGCTTTTAAGATATTGATTATCTCGCCGATAGTGCTTTTGTTGGCTTCTTTTTTGCAAATGGATAAGCTTATGGGAGTTTTCGCTAGGGAGTATGCACAGATTGTTTTTTACGCATCTAGATTCATCGCCAATGTGGCTTTTTTGCTGGCTTGCATTGTGTTTTTGCGAACAATCTCAAAAATGAGGCAAAACTAGCTTCTTTTGGGGAAAAAATAGCTAATAAATACAATAATTGACTAAATAACAAAATTCGTTTAGACTAGAGATTAGTTTGAAAAAGGTAAAAAATGATGTTTTACGTATACGTCTTGCAAAGTTTAATAGATGGTCTATTATACACTGGCTATACCGGTGATCTGAAAA
>Ga0076169_164_pt1 | contig 5608 bp, 6 predicted proteins | sample RifGroD2_FD_67766 | JGI IMG/M metagenome (GOLD analysis project Ga0076169, IMG submission 67766) | Parcubacteria (Moranbacteria) bacterium GW2011_GWD2_36_12 | reverse complement strand
ACTGAAGTGGAGATTACGAAAATCGCGTAGTCATGTAACATACAACAAACAACTTTCAACCTACAACAAAATACACTTTGAATATGAAAAAGCCCCGCGGAGTCCGTGGGGATTTTTTTGTGGTCATCTGATTTCTTCAACTCCTAATGCTGTCTTGATGGCCGACAAGTCGCATACAGCCATTGATTTAAAGCCTTTACTTTTGGCTCCTGTGTCTTTAAGATAATTCTTTTCTGAAAGGTATTTTCTGGCGGATGCACCAGTTGTTCCGTTGTATTTTGCCAGGCCTTCCATTATGAGTAACTCTTCTCCAGCCGATAATCCAACTGATTTTACAGTTACAGTGCCTATTTCGCCATGTACATCTGTATCAGCAAAAATTTCAAATCGCGGACAAAGAATTTTTCCTTCAGGCGTTTTTGCTGAAGTCTGGCTGGTTACGATGCGATGCGTTGCATTTTCAGGATTTCCAATCAAAATTGTTAATGATTCTCTCATGGCAAATCTCCTTTGGTTATTTTAATTTTGGAGCGTCAGCAACACCTTTCATTTTGTTTATTTCAACTGCGCATAGGAGTCCTCGGGCATCCCTTTTGGATATATTTCCGGAAAAAAAATATACACCACTTCTTGCTCTATCTAATCGTACATGAATTTCAAGTAAATCCCCAACTGTTATTGAGGAAACATGTCTGATTTCTTCGTAGCCTACAACTTTTGGTAAACCATTAACAGAATCTGGATTCATAAGTTTAACCAAAAGTGCAGCTGCTTGATTGAAGCATTCATATTGGCAAACGCCTGGATAAAAAATTTTAGCAAAAAAATGTCCAAGAAGAAAAGGGAAATCGCACCACCAAGATACTCTTTTGTATGCGATTATTTCATTCGAGCCTTCTTCATAAATAGCACTCGAAATGAAAAGCATCCAAAAACGGTGAGGCAAAAGCTTCTTGATTTCTTTGCGTCCAAGCCTGATTTGAGAATCGGTCATGTTATCCTCCCTGTTGGAAATTTTATATTAATGAAAAAGAACTGTTTAACTTGCTTCTATATAAAATCAATTGATTTCAAATCATAGCAATTCCTTGCGATTTGTCAATGCTTCCGAAAGTGTTAGTTCGTCGGCATATTCCAAATCGGCTCCAGTTGAAAGACCGCGTCCAAGGCGGGTGATTTTAACACCTTCAAGAGTTTGTATTTTTCTTTTGAGATAAAGTGCAGTTGCATCTCCCTCGGTAGTTGGGTTAGTTGCCAAAATAACCTCGGTAATTTTTTCGTTTTCAATGCGTGAAATAAGTTCAGGAATTTTGAGCTCTGCGCCAGAGTCTCCAACTTGAATAACGCCGCCAAGAACATGATATAAGCCAGTATATGCCTTGGTGCGTTCAAGTGAGATGATGTCGAGCGGTTCTTCGACAACGCAGATCGAATGTTGATCGCGTCTTTCATCTTTGCAATATTCGCAAAGTTCGCTTTCGGCAATATTGAAACATCTTTTGCAAACTTTCATGTTTTTGATTTCCAAAAGATTTTCTGCAAAGTCGCGTATTTTTTCAATATCTTGCTTGAATAAAAACAACACCAACCGTTCAGCCATTTTTGGACCAACTGAGGGAAGGGAACTCAAATTTTTTATCAAGCGCTGGAAAGCCTTAGGATACATACTTGTTAAATTTAGTCTAGTTTTTTTATTTGGTTAATAATTTCGAAGTCTGAATTTTGAATTTCGAATTAAATCTGAATGACATAATGTTTGAAACATTAAAAATTCAATCATTGGAAATTCATTCAAAATTCGAAATTGGAAATTCGAAATTGCGCTACTGCTGTTGGTGTATTTTTTCTAATGATCTAAATGATGCGCTGTTTTCTTGGAAGAAGGCACTGACTTCTCCGACTGGACCGTTTCTGTGTTTTGCGATGATAATTTTTACAATACCTTTGTTTGGAGTGTCAGGTTTTTCACGGTCTTCACGATAGAGGAAGAGCACCACATCAGCGTCCTGTTCAATCGAACCAGATTCTCGAAGATCAGAAAGTTTTGGAATTTGCGGAGAACGTGATTCAACTGCACGAGATAGCTGAGAAAGTGCAATGATTGGAATGTTGAGCTCACGCGCCAAGTTTTTCAGTCCTCTGGAAATTTCAGAAATTTCCTGCACGCGATTGTCGCCGCCGCGTCCTTCCATCAACTGCAAGTAGTCGATAATAATAAGTCCAAGGTTGTTGTCAGCTTGAAGGCGCCGCGCCATTGTGCGCATGCTCATGATGTTGGCGGATGCAGTGTCATCAATAAAAAGTTTTGCTTCCGACAAGATTCCCATGGCTTCACCAATTCTTTGAAAGTCATTATTTTCTCCTTCACTTTGAAGTCGTCCTGTCCTGAGGCGCCACAAATCCACATTGGCTTCAGCTGCCAACATGCGGTCAACCAATTGATCAGCACCCATTTCCAAAGAAAACATTGCCACTGCAGCATTTTCTCTGACAGCCACATGGCGAGCAATATCAAGGGCGAGCGAGGTTTTTCCAACTGATGGTCTGGCTGCCAAGATGAGAAGATCTGATTTTTGAAGTCCTGCCAAAATATTATCCAAATCTGGAAAACCGGTTGGGATGCCACGAAACTTGTTTCCATCTCGATGTAGTTCATCGATGCGGTTGAAAGCAGATTCCAAAATTGATTTGATTGGCATGAAATCTTGTTTGATATATTTTTGTGAAACAGAAAAAAGTTTTTGTTCAGCTTCATCCAAGATCTTTTCAACATCGTCGCCTTCACGAAAACCAGTTTCAATGATTTCGCTGGCGGCATTGATTAGTCTTCGAAGCAGTGCTTTTTTCTGAACAACTTTTGCGTAATGCACGATGTGTGCTGCACTTGGAACGCTTCCAACGAGTGAGGCCAAATAGCTAGACCCTCCAATTTGTTCAAGTTGTTTTTTTTCATCCAACTTGTTGGAAATACTTAAAACATCCAAAGGTTCTCTTTGCTCATACAATTCCAGCATCGCTTCATAAATCTGATTGTGAATGTCTTTGTAGAAGTCGCCAACTTTCAAGAGGTCAGCAATTTTGATTACCGCATCTTTCTCCAACATCAAAGAACCCAAAATAGACATTTCAGCCTCATTGTTGTGTGGTGGTGTGCGCATCGGATCATAATTTTGCGCCGGCGCCTGCTTTGGTTTGTAGTCTTTCCATTCTTTTGCCATAGGGGAAATAGTTTATTAGAAACAAAAGTCTTTGGCAGTATGTCTGGTTTTTGGTCTAAGGCTGTAAGGAAAAACCAAAGACCTATGACCTGCTACTTATCTTACTGCTAATGATCTATGTTACTTATGTCTTGTTCATTATAGCAAGTGTGTGGGTTTAATCAACACTATTGGGATGGATATTTGTACACTCATTATACACCTAAACCAAGCCAAAAACCGCCCAACTATTGACATTTTGGCAAAAAAGGAGTATGATATACGGTTGTATAGTTCTTTAATTTTCAAACCCTGCCAGCAGGGAATTTCATAGCCCATAGGGGCGAAAGGAGCAAGAAGATGGGATGTCCAAATGCGCCAGATAGGGATTTCAAAAGGGGTATGGGAGGAAATCATCGTTTTATTATGTATGATCGGAGAAAAGGACAAAAAATTAATCCTGACGATAGCAATCCAGATCCATGCAGATATCAAACAAACCTTTATCGTTGTCAATACTGTGGTGCGATAGAGGCAATGTAAAGTTAAAATTAAATGTAAAGTTGCGGATAATGACTATAAATCCGTCCCTTATACTGGCAGGTATTTGAGGGTAAGAAAAGAAACACTATCTTTAAACTTTTTAAAAGTATAAAGATTTAAGGTGTTCCTGCTAAAGTTCTTTAGGTTAAAAGGTTACGGGAGAATATTGCAATGCAAAAATTCTCCACTGATCTGAAATCATAATTCAAAAAATTGTGGTTTGAGATGAGGAGTTCATTAAAAAATTCATAGTTATTAGCCCGAAACTCTGCCGGGTCCAGCGGGAAGCTGGTAAAAAGGATGGAGACAATATTCCAACAGCTCGGGACGAGCAAAAGGAGATCAAAATGGAAAGAAAAAAATTCGAAAAAATGTTGAAAAAAGAATGCTGGTACTTGGCTGAAATTTTGTTACGTCAGGAGAGAGTGGATTCTCTGGACGAAGCAAGGCAAAGGTTTGCCAGAGAAGTAAATTTTTCTTTCAGCACAGAAGTCTTGGACGCGGGCAAGTCATGGGAAAGGGAGTGTTTACTTGCATCCTTTGTTCAGACCCCTAACTCAGTCGTCTTTAAGAGGATTGATAAAAATCTTCTTGCCATGACGCCATGTCGGGAAAGTTTTTACAATATGGATGCAGGATGCAGGATTCATAATGTAAAATACTTTGCTGTTGTGGGAAAAAAGATTGTCGAGTTGGAACAGCTGATCGACAATGAGGAAAATAGTCATTTTGTCCCCAATGTGAGAACTCACGCAGAAAAGATCGGTGCTCAGCTAAAGAGTTTTGGCATCGTGCCAGATTGCATAGTTGAGTACGAGTACAAATATAACAGCATAAACAATGATAATCCTGACGACCCAGTCATAAATATCGTTGTTTATAAAAACAAGGAGAAAGAAATTATGAAATGCGTATGTGGAAACGAAATTGATTTTAAAAGTCTCGGTATTGACGAGGCATTGATTGCCATTCAACAGCATGATTGTTTCACTGGGGCAATCGGATGCATCTATAGGAAAGGCCATGACAGTACCTATAGAGACTCCAACATTCAGAATCCCTGCGAAGCAATATCTTGTACAGATGGAAACTTCTATGCCGAGCTTCATAAGGGGCATGGAAGAGTTATGTAAAAAATTGCTGGTTTTCGGGAATGCGTTCGACAAACGTCGATTGCATTCCCAGTCTTTCCAAACTCATAAAGCGATTTGTGGTTTTAGAAAGGAAGTGCTCAAAAAAGTGAGAATTTGTTTCTCGCTTTTTATTTTTGCGCAAAAATGTCTTTTTGGAAGATTGTTTACAAACATTTTTGTTAAAAAATATTTTTACACAATTTGCCTTAAAATGGGCAAAAAATAGGCTAAAAACAAAAGAAAAAATATTCTTTAGCAAAAGCCTTGACAAGATTTTTTTATGTTGCTAAACTGTTTAAGCAATCAGGAAAAGCGATGTTAAATTCATTACGAAACATCAACGCAAAATAGAAAAGATTTAAAAATTTCGGGGACGAGAGAATACATCCCGATGCATATCAAAAGATGTGCGTGAGGATGTGTTTTTTATACTCTCAGAGTATAGCTCTGAAAAGTAAAAAATAGAGAACTTTAAAAAGATGTAATAATAGAACTGATCGCAATCTTTTGCGGTTAGTCCTTTAAGATATCCAGTCACTCTCGAGTGACTGGATTCTGGTTGTTTATTCGAGCTTATAAGTTTTCGCTTCTTTTCTTTAGATAAAGAAGCTACCTGATTGAGCAGAAGTTCGCTTCTGTTTAAATCTATTTATTGAGAGTTTGATCCTAGCTCAGGATGAACGCTGGCGGCGTGGATAAGGCATGCAAGTCGAGTGGGTTTAGGCCCACGGCAAA
>Ga0076169_163_pt1 | contig 6699 bp, 8 predicted proteins | sample RifGroD2_FD_67766 | JGI IMG/M metagenome (GOLD analysis project Ga0076169, IMG submission 67766) | Parcubacteria (Moranbacteria) bacterium GW2011_GWD2_36_12 | reverse complement strand
ATATTTTGCATATTTTCCTCTACCACCATTCTCTAAGGTTCCATTTTGGAACCTTAGAAACATATCACTCTCAGACTTTGTAAGCTGAAACATAAAATCTTCAGGAAAACGCTCGATATTTCTTTTAACAGCCTTATTCAATTCTTTTGTTTTTACATCATAAAGCTCAGCAATGTCACGGTCAAACATCACTTTTTCCCCACGAATATAAAGAATTCTTCCAAATATTCTTTCATCTGGGATTATTTCTGCTGTTTTTTGTTTTGACATTTTGTTTATCAAAGTTAATTATCAATATTCTTTATTATAACACAAAATAAAAAAGGTGGCAATCACATTGGACTGTCGCCTTTTGCATTATTTCAAAGCCTCCTCAATAGTATTTTCAAAAAATTTTAAAAACTCTTCCACATTACCCGCTTCTCCATCTTTTCCTGGTGTTCTGAATGGTGGATAAACATTGATTCTTTTTATATTATAACCGGAACAATCAATACCGCGAAATGGACTAACCATAATAGAATTTCTAATTCTCAATTTGTCACTTGAACTGCAACAGGGACAAACCATTACAATAACCAATGTTCTATCATCTTTTCTGCTTGAATATTTTTTGTTTACAAACATTCTAATTTCTGGAACCATTCTTTCAAGAGCTATTCCCAATTCGCTACAAGCATATCCAGTATCCACGCCAGTAAATTCTATATTCATCTTATTCTCCTTTTCGCTTAGAGTCCGTCGACTTTAGATTTTTAAGAAACTTCATTACAATATTCATCGTAACAACACATGATACCACGTTTTCAGCTTGACGTCAATGATTTATGATGATATAATTATGATATATTAATGCTTTATAATAAGTAATTTATCAATATTTATCATATATGTTTGATGAAATAGAAAATAAGCAGATCTTGACAGACCTGCAAAGTCTGGGCCTCAGAGAAAAAGAAAGTCTTGTTTATTTGGCTCTTTTGGAGCTTGGCGAGGTTGGCACAGCCAAAATAATCAAGAAAGCCGCTCTGCATGGACAATATGTCTACAATGCGTTAGAGAGCTTGGAAGAAAAAGGCTTGGTTCAGCATATGATCAAAAATGGCCGCAAAAAATTCATCGCAAAAAATCCTAGCACTCTAATCGGTCTGATTGACAGACAGAAAGTCACAGCGTCTTCTGTGGTTGAAAAATTAAAAGAGGTGATGGTTATGCCACCACATCAACACTTTGAAACATATCAAGGTAATGAATCGTATCTTGCCTATGAATTTGAAATATTAAAAAATGCACCAGTTGGTGGCGAACTTTTGGTCATCGGAGGCTCAGGTGATGATTTTGCAAAAGTTATGGGAAAAAATTTATATGAATACGAAAAGCTGCGACTCGAAAAGAAAATTTCCATCCGCTATATTGGCAGTGAAAACCAAAAGAAAGAATTGACGCATTCAAAAAATCATCGCGAATTTTTTGATTTCAGAATTCTTCCAGGACTTTTTACCGGCATGGTCAACACCAACATCTGGCCTGACTCAATCGGTTTCAACATCTTCGGTTCTCCCGTCACCGCCTTCTCAATTTCCAACCCCGTCATCGCCGGCAGCTACAAACAATTTTTTGAAACCCTTTGGAAACTTGGCATAAAATAGTTTTACAAATTTAAAAGGCGGCAATCACATTGGACTGTCGCCTTTAAGCTTTAACCTCCTTTCATTTTATTTTTTCCGTTTTGTCTAACCAAGAACTTTTTTTAAAAGCTCCCTAGTCTTCTTGGAAAAATCGGCTGCAAGAATTATCAGCAATGAGATTGTTGCAACACTTGCGCAAATTTTCATTACCAAATAATCAAGCGCGATCTTCTCCTCATTGCCCAAAGGAACTTGTCCGAAAGCATGCGAGAATGCCAGCAGTCCAACAATGCTTACCAACCCAATAAATACCAATAAAACATTTTTCATAACTTTCTCCTTTCTTAATGAACTATTTAATTTTCAATGAACTCCTTCTCCTATGAGCCAGCCTCCTTGACGGGCTCAATGAGAGAGGCGAGAGAAAAATTTTCTCCTCTTGCCTTAAATTTTTAACCACCTCCCTTAATTATATTTACTGAATTTAAAGAAGTATTTCTTCATCATCTTCTTCAAGCTTTTCTTTATACTCACCATCTTCTAGGCAACTAAACACAAATCCCCAATCCTTGAAATTCCATGGCTTTTCGACGCCAGGCAAATCTTTTTTATTCATTGTGGGGCAATTATAGCCGGCGAATACAAACAGCTGATCTGTTATCCTGCCAGTGAGATAATCACATGCTCCAAATACTGGGTGTGTGTGATGATTGGCGTCATACTGACCGTTAGATACGATTGCAACTTTTTTTGCACCGTGTTTCAACGCAAGCATTGCAATTGGAAATCCATACGGAGTAGGATTGCCAACTTCTTTTTTTGCTTCTGGTGTACCACCAATGTCTTCTGCCGGCATCATCAGGTCAGTAAGAACATAGTCATAGGAATTTTTCATGATTGCTCCCTCGGCTTCCCTGAAATTTCCAACTATTTTCAGTTCAACTTTTCCTGTCAACTGCGCTGCTGCCGCTTCTCTCTGAAAATTCGTGTCGTCTATTACGAGAACCTTTTTCATGATAAACTCCTTGTTCTCACATTCCGTAATCGTTCTGCCGAAGAGGCAGATCCGTGTCGTTGTGAGATCTATTTTTTGAGGTGATTTTTAAAGAGCTGTTTGTTAAAATTCCTTTTCCCTGTTTTATCTTAACAACGTAGTATACAGCATTTTGGATAAAATATCAATACGTAGCTTGCTTTTTTAGTAATAATGTACTATAATGGCAATATAATGATAAAATTTAAAAAATGAACCTATCAGAAATCGACAAAAAAATACTCTTTGAACTGGACAAAGATGGCAGAGCTAGTTTTTCTGAGATTGCACGCGTTATTGGCTCAACTCCACAGGTTGTGAAGTACCACGTCGAGCAGTTGCAAGAAAAAGGCATCGTCAAGCACTTTTGGGCTTTTATTGACTATGACAAAGCCGATTATTCCTTCTTTTGGGGCTATTGGCTCAAATTCGCAGGTTTGTCCAAAGAAAAAGAAACTGAAATATATGATTATTTCAATTCAAATATGAACATCCCCATCATCCAACGCACTGATGGTTATGCCGACGTGCTGATTGGAATAATTGCCAAGGATCTGTTCCATCATAATCAGCTTCTTCAAAACATCTTTTCCAAATTTGGCCAGCACATCACTATGAGTGACATTTTTATTGGCTTGGGCTTTATGAAATTTCCACGAACTTATCTGGTCGACCAAAAAAATGAATTTCAAAAATTCGCCGTTTCCGGTGGCACCACCGAAAAAATAAAGCTCACTGAAAACGACCGCAAAATTCTTTCATTACTCCAAATTGATGGCCGCATGGAATTTACCAAAATCGCCAAGATTCTCAGCGTCTCTGTCGGACTCGTGCACAAGCACTACAACAAACTGGAAAGAAATGGCGTCATCACAAAGATAACTTTTACCCTTGATTATCAAAAAGCAGGACTGCTGCTATATAGAAATTGTTTCAAGATCGTGCAATTCGATGAAAAACGCATTGACGACCTATATACGTTTTGTTGCCTTCATCCAAACATCATTAATTATGTGAAGGGTATGGGAAACTGGGAACTACTTTTGGATTTTGAAGTTGAAAACAGAGAGCAACTTCGCGACATCATGCGCGAAATAAAAAACCATTTCGCCGACATCATCCGCCAAGTCGAAATCAACGAAGTCTATCAAATGGACAAATTCACCCAAATGGCGATAGAATACCCAGAGCTGCTTGATGATTACGAATTGAAAAATAAAAAAACTTCTGCAAAGAAAGTTTCGGATACAAAAGAAACAACAGAAGAACTCAGTGAGGATGGCGCACAAAAAGCAACCGAGGAAGATATTTATTACTGAAAATAAAAAAATTATGAAAGTAGCAATCATATCAGACACGCATGACAATATTCCAAACATAACAAAGGTTTTGGATTATTGTCGCGAGAATAAAATTGAAAAATTGATTCACTGCGGCGACTTGGCGGAAATTGAAACGCTGGACTACCTTCGTGAAAATTTTGCGGGCGACATTTTTTGGACCTTTGGCAACATGGATCGCGGACACGCGGCAGATTATCCATTCGCTGATGGAAAATACAAATCAATTAATATTTTTTCCAAACACGGCGAAGTTGAAATTGCCAACAAAAAAATAGCCTTTGTACATTTTCCAGAATATGCTCGCAAACTTGCCGAAGAAGGAAAATTCGATTATGTTTTTTATGGCCACACCCATAAACCCTGGACTGAAATTGTTCAAGGCGAGCGCTATGGAAACATTAAAGAATGCGAGATGCTAAACCCGGGCAATGTCGCCAACCAATATTATCCCCCGACTTTTGCAGTTTGGGATGATAAAGATTACAAATTTCAACTGATTTTGATAAATAGATTATCACAATAACCAAGAAACAAGCACCGATTTCCAAATAATAACCGAAACACAAAAAGCAATAATCAAAACAAAATACTTTTTTTGTTATTCTGAACAGCAGATCCGGAATCCAGGCCCACATTTTATTTTGATTATTGATTATTAAAATTTATTTGTTTCTTGTAATTTGTATCTTGGTTATTTCGCGAATATGACTAAATCAGAAAAATTAATAAAATTAAACAATAAAATACTGAGATGTTCCCAGTGTGCATTATGTGCAAATCGCGGGCACGTTGTTTTTGGTGCTGGCAATCCTGATGCAAAAATAATATTTATCGGCGAAGCGCCTGGGAAAAAAGAGGATGAGCTTGGCGTTCCCTTTGTTGGCAGCAGTGGAAGAATTTTAGATAAAATGTTAGCGAGTATAAAAATAAAACGTGAAGATGTTTACCTAACTAATATCTGTAAATGTCGTCCACCGGAAAATCGGGATCCCCTGCCAGAAGAAGTTAAAGAATGTTGGCCATGGCTTAAAAAACAAATTGAAATAATTCAGCCAAAGATAATTGTGACCCTTGGAAAATATGCACTCAACAGTTTTGTTCCCGACACTAAAATTTCCGAAGTGCACGGAAAAATTTTAAAAATAAAAATTCCAAAATTAGGAGAGCTGAAGATTTTTCCACTCCACCATCCAGCCGCCGCGCGCATTAACAAAAAAACACGCACACTTTTTGAAGAAGATTTCGCAAAAATTCCAACTTTATTGAAAAACAAAAAAGAGCAATGATGCTCTTTTTTTTCTTGCTGTGCCACGTGATGAGCAAAGCGAATTTTACGTGGTGCCCGGAGCGAGACTCGAACTCGCATGGGATTGCTCCCGAGGGATTTTAAGTCCCTAGTGTATACCAATTTCACCATCCGGGCATTAATATTTTGAGGTCCGAAGCAGACTTGAACTGCTGTGGACGGTTTTGCAAACCGCTGCCTAACCACTCGGCCATCGGACCTTTTAACTTATATAAGCTTACCAATAATTATCACCATCGTCAATCCAAGCATTAAACGCAAAACACCCCGATTAATCGGGGTGTTTTATATATTACTCTACTACTTGAGCTATAAGGTTTCTTCGTCCAAAAGCAAACGCTTCGGATTTAGTTTCCATATAAATATCAATGTGATTTCCTTTGATTGCCCCACCACGATCTTCACAGACAAATGTTCCATATCCTTCGATGCTCAACTTGGCACCAAAAGGAAACTCAGGAGGACAAGCAATCGTTCTTTTCTTTTTAACCTTGATTCCAGAAGCAGTTATGCCAAGATCATTATCGCATTCATCAGCAGAAGCAGTATAGGCAGAAGCATTGATCACAAACTTTTCTTTTGGAAGATTATTCCACTTCTCAGATTGTTTCAGCTTCCATTTTGCCAAAATTGCTTCATTTTTGATTTCCTGCTCTGTTTTCACAGGCCCAACAACAACTGGAGTAACAGTTTCCTCTTCCACAGCAACATCAGCAAGAGCTGGGGCTGGGAAAAAGAAATTTTTAACTGTATTTAAATTTATATATTCGCTTGCCAGTGTTACAAATGGAAGCATTACTGCTAACATTACTAGCAAGGCTACAACAAGCCTGATTATACGCATTTAATAAATTTTACTTCTTAACCAGTATTTGCCTTGCACATTGCAAATAAACTGGGTCAACAATCCATTCAATAGTCAACCGAGTATAATAGCATGTCTTACAATCCCAGTCAACCATGAGTAGTAATACTTGGCTTATTTAAGCCTTTTTACATTTTTAAAACAACCAAAAAGAGCCTTTTGAGGCTCTAGTAAAGCATTTTAATAAAAAATCTACTCTAAACTATTTCACATCATAAGTCAGCGTAACATCAATCCTTATTTCATTTTGTCCTGCCTGGATTTCAGGCGAAGAAATTTCCTCCTTGCCACTTCCGGCTGCCATGTCCATTTTAGCATTTGAATAGACTGGATTCGCAAACAAATCAGAATTTTCTGCAACATTTTTTATCGGTCCTAACTTCATGCCAGTCTGCTTTGCAATCATTTCGGCTTTTTCCTTGGCTTTCTCAATGGCCATTTCTCGCGCTTGATTTTTCAAAGCAAATTCATCGTCAATTGTGAAGGCAACATCGCCAATTTGATTGGCTCCTTGCTCGGTGGTT
>Ga0076169_159_pt1 | contig 6775 bp, 9 predicted proteins | sample RifGroD2_FD_67766 | JGI IMG/M metagenome (GOLD analysis project Ga0076169, IMG submission 67766) | Parcubacteria (Moranbacteria) bacterium GW2011_GWD2_36_12 | reverse complement strand
TATGGTTAACTAAAAATCCTAAAATTCTAAAAGGGAAGGTTGGGTTTAGCTGGATACAAAAGATTGAATGTAGAAGTAATTAATTTGATTTGGTATAAGTCAATTTATGTATAAATATTCAGTTCGTGTTTATAATTGGGAGCCATTTCGTCTTTGTAAGAGTGAATTGGAATTGCAAATTGGGGATGCTGTCGTTGTCAAAGAGGATTTGTCCAATGAAATTGCATATATAGAAGAAACTGGCGGAATTGTTTTAAAAGAAAAAAACACAGTCATATTGCGGAAGGCGACTGATAGGGATATGGGAACTCTTGCAAAAAATGAAGAAAAAAAGGATGAGATTCTGAAATTGAGCAAGATTGAAATCAAAAGGCTGAATCTTAACATGAAGCTTGTTGATGTGCATATTAGTCTGGACGGAAGCAATGCTGTGATTTTGTTTACTGCCGATGAGCGTGTTGATTTTCGCGAATTGGTAAAAAATCTTTCTAAAATTTTTCATCGTAGCGTGCGAATGCATCAAGTTGGTTCTCGCGATGAAGCGAGAAAGCTTGGTGGTTGTGGTGTTTGTGGTAGGGATCTGTGTTGTTTGAGATTTCCTGGAAGTTTGCCAAGCATTTCTATCGATATGGCTCGCGTTCAGCAAGTTGCACATCGTGGAAGCGAAAGAATTTCTGGTGTTTGTGGGCGACTCATGTGCTGTTTGTCATATGAAGCTGCTCAATATCAGCAAATGATGGTTGGCATGCCAGAGCTCCGCTCAAGTGTAAAAACGAGAGATGGGAAAGGTGATGTGATTGAATTGAATGTATTGACTGGAGATGTTAAGATAAGAATGGCTGACGGAACAATTACAACTGTGAAAAAGGAAGAACTGCTTTAAATTTTTTCAAATTATTTTTGAATCAAATGTTGAACTATATTTTGCCTCCAATTATAATCATAGTTAGTGTTTCAGTGTTGATCATGTTTCTTTTTCGCAAGGCCAAGCAAATTCCAGTTGCGGATTTGATTTCAGGACAAGAAAGTGCAAATACTGAGAAAAAAACAAGCAAAATTTTTTCTGCATTGGGACATTTCAGTTTGAAATTTTTGGAGAGAATCATGCATCGTTCGAAACTTTTGTCACTTAAATTTCACAACGTTAGCAATCAATGGTTTCAACAAATACGAGAAAAAAGACAACGAGTTGCATTGATGCAAAGTGAGTTGGCTGAAAAGGATTTTCAAAAAGATGATGGTTCCATGCAATCATCTGCGGAACAAATCAATATTTCAGAGATAAGAAGGGGCTCTCGTCCGATGATAACAAGCAAAGCTACTCTTCCTCAATCAGCTGTGATCATAAAGGAAAAAAACAAATTAGAAGATGTGTTGATAAAGAGAATAGCCATAAATCCAAAGGATATCGAGGCATATGAGAGATTGGGGGATTATTATCTTGAAAGTGAAAATCTTCATGATTCTCTTGAATGCTTCAAGCAAGTCTTAAAGTTGAGTCCTGTTCATCATAAAGCGAAAATGAGGATCAGAAGACTTGAAAGAATAATCAAGTAGTGTATAATACATTGGGTAGAATGCATGAAGTATTTGATTGATAATGCCACCCTAGCTCAACGGTAGAGCTACTGTTTTGTAAACAGTAGGTTATCGGTTCAAATCCGGTGGGTGGCTCAGGATTAACAAGCAACAGACAACTAACAACCGAATTTCAAAAAAAGTTGTAAGTTGTAAGTAGTAAGTTAATTTGGGTAGATACCAAAGCGGTCAACTGGATCTGGCTGTAAACCAGACGGCTTACGCCTTCGGGGGTTCGAATCCCTCTCTGCCCACATACAAAACAAAAGAGACTTTTAAAAAAAGTCTCTTTTGTTTTGTATGTTAGTATTGAAGGGATTCGAACCGGCAGAAGTGAGCTAGAAAATTTTCAGCAGGAAATTTTCGCAGCGAACGTCGATGAATGCGACCATAGTAGCATTCAGCGCTGCCGCGGACAAGGAGCTCGTGAGTGTCGACGAACGAGCGACGCGACACTTGGTAGCGCGATATTGGTCATTATTATGCCAAATTTAAGCTATGGACAAAAATATAATAAAGCCTTATACTGCTTGATAGTTGTTGGTTTTTTAATACATAACTACCAAGACGCCGTTGTAGCTCAGTTGGTAGAGCACATCCTTGGTAGGGATGAGGTCACCGGTCCGATTCCGGTCAACGGCTCAAGATTAATCAACAGTTGTCAGTTGGTTAAATCGTAGGATGAATTAAGAAATATTTTAAAAAAGTTTTTGTTTTTTGGATTCACTAAGAAGCTAAAAAGCTAAAGCCTAATAAGCTACTCATATGGCCACAAAGACAAAGGAAAACCTAGTGAAATTAAAGTGCAGTGATTGCAAAGAAATTAATTACTACACTTCTCGTAATAAAAAGAAGATCAAAGAAAAACTTGAACTCAACAAATTCTGCAACAAATGTCGCAAACACACTGAACACAAGGAAATGAAGTAGGGTTGAAATAATCAAGATACAAGATACAATTTCCAAACAAACATCAATAACCAAATTCGAAATTCCAAAAACTTGATTATTGTTGATTGAATTTTGTCCAGAGGATAAGCTTGGAGCAAAAAATTTGTTTGATGTTTGTTTTTTGATTTATTGTAATTTCCACGCTTAGCGTGGGTATGCGGGGTTCGTATAGTGGTAGTACGGGGCTCTCCAAAAGCTCTGGCGTGGGTTCGATTCCTGCACCCCGTGCCAACAAAATAAAAAAGAATTACGTAATTTGTTACGTAATTCTTTTTTATTTCGTTACAATATTTCAGTATATTGTAATATTACTTTTTACCATCCTACTTCATATGGTAGAGAGTTTTTTTGTGAAGCATCTTCATGTTTTTGGGAATGTTTGGTAGGGATTGGGTGAGTATTTGAATGGGTATTTTGATGTAATATGAAATATCAGTTTTACTTGAGTAAATCTTGGCTTAATGATACCATAAAAGCAGTTTTAAAAGCCTTAATACATAATAAAGATATGTTTAAAGATAAAGTAGTTATCGTGACTGGAGCATCAAGTGGAATTGGAGCTGAAACGGCTTTGGCTTTTGCTAAAGAAGGTGCAAATCTTGTTATCACATATAAAGATAATAAAACAGGTGCTGAGGAAATTGCTTCTAAAATAATAGAAGCAGGCGGTGGAGCAGTTATTGTTCAGGCTGATTTAACAATTGATTCAGATGCTAAAAATGTTATAGAACGGGCAAAGCAGGAATTTGGCAAAATTGATGTATTGGTAAATAATGCTGGCAGATATATTGATGGTGATGAATGGAATGGAGACTGTGAAATTTGGACGCAAAGCCTTTTGCAAAATCTTGTTTCTGTGATGAGTGTCTCAAGATATGCAATTGAAATTTTTCAGCAGCAAAAATCAGGAGTAATTGTAAGTATCTCTTCGCGATATTCTACGGATGGACAATATGATGCGCTGGCTTATGCGGCGGCAAAAGCTGGAGTGGCGAACATAACTCAGGCATATGCAAAATTACTCGCACCATTTGGAAGAGCTAATGCAGTTTCTCCTGGTGCAGTTAATACTGGTTATTGGCTCCGAGCACCAAAAGAAGAATTGGAAAAAAATCTGGCTAATATTCCATCTGGAAAGTTGGTTGAACCAGGAGAAGTTGCTGAAAAAGTTTTATTTTTAGCTTCCGATGAATCTTTGGATATAAATGGGCAAAATATTTTTATAAATAATAATAATATTATAAAATAAAATTATGACAAATGAATTTCAAGAAAAAGTTAAAATGTTCATGAATGAAAATAAGATGAATAATCCTATTGAAAATAGGGTGCTGGATTTGTTTGATGAGATTGGAGAGGTAGCAAAAGAAGTAAACAAAATGTCAGCTTATGGGACAAAGAAGCCAGAATTCAGAGAAGAGATAATAATGGAACTTGGCGATGCTTTCTACTCATTGATTACCGTTGCTAACTATTATGAAGTTGATTTGCTAAAGTCTCTTGATATGGCAATAGAAAAATATGAAAAGAGGATTGAAAAAGGAGGTCATGCGGGATCAGAAAATGATTAGAATAAAAAATTATGAAAGATGTTGAAGTTAAAAAATCAAAAATAATAGGCAAGGGAGTTTTTGCTGTGCGTGATTTTAAGAAAGGGGAGGTTATTTTGAAATGGAATCCAAAACCAATTACGAAGGCGGAGGCTGACAAATTGACCGATATAAAAGATGACTACGTTTTGCACGTGGGAAGAAAATATTTTTTACAGCAGGCACCTGAAAAATACGTTAATTATTCTTGCGAATCAAACACATTCACCAATAATTTTTCAGATATTGCCAATAGAGATATTAAAAAAGGGGAAGAAATAACCTCTGATTATGGTTATGAAAGCACTAACAGTTTTAAATGCAAATGTGGAAGTAAAAAATGCAAGAATAAATTATGACAAAATACGTTTTAAATTCAGGACGGGCGATGAACTGTGCAGACAGGGGTAGGAAATTTTTCGATGAAATTTTCAAGGGACTCGGTGAAAATCCAAAATTGCTTATTTGTTATTTTGCTAAGGCTCGCGAGAAATGGGAAGAAAATTTCGCTAAAGACGAGCAATATTTCAAAGAAGTTTTTGATGATATTAATCCAGTTTTGACTTTGGCATTTCCGGATAAATTCGAAGATCAAATAAAGCAAAACGATGCAATTTTTATTCATGGCGGAGATGACCACTTGATTCAATTTTGGCTCAAACAATTTGACTTGCCAAAAATTTGGGCAGGCAAGGTTATCGCTAGCAGTTCTGCGGGTTCTGATGTTTTAGTAAAACATTTTTGGACTTGTGATTGGAGAGAGTGTTTGGATGGTCTCGGTATTTTGCCAATAAAATTTCTTGCGCATTATAAATCAGAATACGGCATCAATGATCCACGTGGACCAGTTAATTGGGAAAATGGTTATACTGAACTTGAAAAATTTGGCGATGCGAGTCTCCCAATTTGTGCATTAAAGGAAGGTGAATTTGAAATTTTTGAAATGTAAAAATATGATAAGCCTTTTTACTAAATTTCCAGATCTTATCGCGCTAATGTCTGAAAGGGAAGATGGATCAATGAAACTGTTTGCGGGCAGTGGTTTGAATTTGGAAAATAGAAAAAGATTTTTTCAAAAAATAGGAATCTCGAAAAATAAAATCATTGCCGCTGAAATTGTTCATGGAAATAAGGTTGAAATTGTTAATGAAGCGAGCCCTGGTATGGTTCTGGGGGTTGATGGACTTATTGCGAAAAGCAATAATGTTTTTCTTTCTGTTACAATTGCTGATTGTATTCCAGTTTATTTTTATGAACCTCGGCAAAAAATAATTGCTATTGTTCATTGTGGTTGGCGTGGAATTATTGATGGTGTTATTGAAAATGCCATGAGCAAGATTCTTGAACTTGGCAGTAAGGCAGAAGACGTGAATGTTGCCATGGGCCCAGGAATTAATGCCTGTCATTTTGAAATCAGGGATGATGTTTTGGAAAAATTTAGTAACTATTCCGAATTTATAGTCAGAAGAAATGAAAAAATATTTATTGATTTGAAGGGTATAATTAGAAAGCAATTATCTGATTTTAATGTTGTAACTGAAAACATTGAGGACAATAGGGAATGCACCATGGAGAGTGATAGATATTTTTCTTTTCGTAGAGATAAGCCTGAAAAAGTTGAAGCAATGATTGCTATAATTGGTATAAAATACTTGTAGTCATGATCTGCAGTCATGATGCGACTTAGAACTTTTTTTATATGTTTGACAAAATTAACAAACATTGATAATCTGTAATTAAGAAATTTACAAATTATAAAACTCATGAGTTAGATCCCGAAGAGATTCGGGGTTGGGTCTAACTTCTTGCAAGCAATTGCGAAAGAGTGGTTTCTGCGATAGTGGAAACTCGGCATCCTCCGTAATCAAGGAATAATCAATGTCGGCAAATGCTGGAGTTGATGAGTGGAACTTAGCTGGCGCCTTCCGAGGCGTTTTTTTATTTTTCCAAAAGAAAGGTGGCACCACGAAACGAGCACAAGACTCTTCGTCCTTTCGCATAATACTTTTTGTATTGTGCGAGTGAGGATGAAGAGTTTTTTTATTGTTATTTAACAAAAAAAGGAGGGGACATGAATGGATATATCACTTGCCTTAAGTGTAGTGAAATTGTTTATCGTATGAATGGGAAATATTTTTGCATAAAGTGCAACAAGGAAATCAAACCCAAACCCGTTGCCGGATGGGGCAACTAAAAAAGGAGAATGAAATGAATAAGGAAAAAGTGAAAGATAAGCAAGTTGAGATAAGGCAGTTGGAAATGCGTTTGGAAGAATTGCAAATGGAACATAATGTTGCAATTCAAAGTCTGCGCAATGAAATACATGGGGCTATGAAAATTAGAGTAGCTGAAATAAACACTCGTTTAGAAAAGATATATAGCAGTAGTAATTGTAAAATATCTAGATATTTTCAAAGACAAATTAAAGAACTGCGCTACGAGAAATTTGATCTGGAATGCTCTATAAATGGTATATGCTAATATGCGATTGAAATTAAGGGGAAGTTATAATACTTCCCCTCTTTATTTGTTTAAATTTGCTTTAATAACACGCTTTCTCGCTGTAATCCGACATCAATTCTGTCCCTCCGCCAGCTGGAAGATTTCCAAAATATTGCTGCCCTCCAAAGGCGGGCAGGTTAGTCGTATCCATAACT
>Ga0076169_157_pt1 | contig 6867 bp, 6 predicted proteins | sample RifGroD2_FD_67766 | JGI IMG/M metagenome (GOLD analysis project Ga0076169, IMG submission 67766) | Parcubacteria (Moranbacteria) bacterium GW2011_GWD2_36_12 | reverse complement strand
ATTGCAGAATGAGACTTATCCCCTCTTGGCGCAAATAGAACAAATTGAAGATCAAATAAAAAAAAGCATAATAGTAAATCCCGTTGATGGAACGGTGCTTACACGTTACGCCAAACAAAACGAGATAACAACAAACGCAAAAGCTCTTTACAAAATCGCAGATCTTTCAACCATGACATTGCGCGCTTATATCAATGGAGATCAACTCGGAGAAATTAAACTTGGACAGAAAGTGAAAGTATTTGTTGATAAAGGAAAAAGGATGCAGATTGCTACAAAAGCATTAGTTCCTGACTCTGTTTACGGAGAAAAATTCATAAGAGAAGGAAAAGATGCAAAACCCGTGGTTGAAGTCAAAGAGCAACTTTCCGAATTGACAGTAAAAAACTTGCAAGAAACTTTGCGCTTGGAATTGGAAGCAAATGCAATTTATTTATGCATGGCAGCGAAAACAGATTCATATGAAATTATGAAGATGTATAAGCGTTTAGCAAAGGTTGAAATGGAACACGCAATCATTTGCACAAAAATAATGCAAATTCCAATGTCTGAAGCTGGAAGTGAATCTTGTAGTGATGATGTCGTTGAAAATTTTCAAAGAACTCTTGTGCTTGAAGATCATGCTGCAGGACTTTATGCGAAATTTGCCAGAGAGGCAAATGAAAAGCATGTAAAAATTATGTTTACCGCTCTTAACCAAGTGGAAACTGATCATATTGAGCTTATTAAAAAATATTTATAAAATTATGCAAATTAAATTTGTAGCAACAAGTTTATCTCTAATTTATATTATTTCATCGTATATTTACAGAGGATTTGAATTCGCACTGTTCGTTTTTGTTTTGTGTGCTTTTTTGGTTGTGCCTATATTTTTTCCATGGCTTAATAGATGGGTTCCAGCACCATGGATAGGGAAAGACAAGAGCTATTACGGAATTAATCTTAGATCATTTTATAATTATCTTCATTTGTTTTTGTTATTTTTACCCCTTGTTTTTTTATTATATTTATTGATTAAGAATTATTTATAATGCAAATTTGGATTTATACATTGGTCAGTGTGCTCTTGGTAAGTATTGTTTCCTTGATTGGAATTGTTACGATTTTTTTTGGTGAAAAAAAATTGAACAGTTTCTTGCGTCTCTTTGTGAGTTTTTCGGTTGGTGCTCTTTTGGGAGATGCTTTTATTCATCTTATTCCAGAAGCTTTTGAAAGTGGCAGTAGCGTTGTTTCCTTTTCGATTCTTGGAGGAATTATGACATTTTTTATTCTAGAAAGATTTATTCATTGGCGCCATTGTCATGAAGTTGGATGTGAAGAGCATGGACATGCCTTGCCGTATGTGATAATACTTGGAGATGGTTTGCACAATTTTATTGACGGGATAATTATCGGTGCCAGTTATTTGGTTAGTATTCCAGTCGGAATTGCAACGACTTTGGCTGTGATTTTTCATGAAATTCCTCAGGAAATTGGAGACTTCGGGACACTTTTGTATGCTGGATTTTCAAAAAAGAAAGCACTGCTTTGGAATTTTATAAGCGCATTGACTGCGGTTATTGGTGCAGTAATGGTTTTGCTCATAAGTTTTCAATTTGAGTCAGTGACAAGCGTGTTGATTCCATTTGCGGCAGGTGGCTTTATTTATATTGCTACAGCTGATATGATTCCAGAGCTTCATAAACACAAAGCGCACAAATTTTCAGAGACAATAAAGCAAGTTTTTTTCTTTGCTCTTGGAATTTTTATAATGTATTCTTTGCTTTTTCTTGAATAAAAAATATGCGTGAAATTTTGGAAAAACTTGAAGTGATAAAAAATAAGCTCCCGCTTCTGCGGGACTATCTTTGACGTTGCAAGTAAAGCTCAAAAAATTATTGAATTGGAAAAGAAAACTACCGAAGTTGGTTTTTGGAATGACAATCAAAAAGCTGCAAAAATTTCGCAGGAACTTGAACTTTTGAAAAATGAAGTTGTTGGACTTGAAAATATTGAAAAAAAAGTTAATGAGCTTATTGAGTTGATTGGTCTTTTTGAAAATCCAGAAAATGAAGAACAGCAAGAAGTTGAAAAACAATTTTTTGAGCTTGAAAGAGAATTTAATGCTCTGGAATTTAAATCATTGCTAGGAGGGGAATATGACAAGAATGATGTGATTTTGGCAATTCGCAGTGGTGCTGGTGGAGTGGACGCTCAGGATTGGGCGCAGATGCTTGAAAGAATGTATTTGAAATGGTCACAAATGAATGGTTTCAAAGCGGTGATGGTTGAGGAAACGCGTGGAGCAGAGGCTGGCATCAAAAGCGCTACAATTGAAATAACAGGCCCGTATGCATATGGATATTTGCAAAGTGAAGCTGGCGTGCATCGATTGGTAAGACTTTCTCCTTTTAATTCAGACAATTTACGTCAGACATCGTTTGCTATTGTGGAAATTTTGCCAGTGATTGAGGAAATTTCTGAAGTTATTATTTCTCCAACAGATTTAGTGATTGATACATATCGCGCATCAGGCGCTGGCGGACAGCATGTGAACACAACTGACAGTGCTGTGCGCATCACGCACACGCCAACAAACATTGTTGTCACTTGTCAAAGTGAACGTTCTCAACTTCAAAACAAAGAGCAAGCCATGAAAGTTCTAAAAGCCAGAATTCATCAACGTTATCTGGAGGAGCAAAAAGCTGAAAAGGAAAAATTACGTGGCGAATATAAAAGTGCTGAATGGGGAAGCCAAATTCGGTCGTACGTTATTCATCCATATAAGATGGTCAAGGATCATCGCACAAAATTTGAAACTTCTGATGCGGAAAAAGTTCTCGATGGAGAATTGCAAGGATTTATGGAAAGTTTTTTGCGTTGGCAAGCTAGTCTAGCTAGCGAAAAAAAATAAATCATGTTATAGTTAAAAAGTAGCAATGATTTTTGGAAAGTAAAAAGAAAATATAAAATAAAAAGTATTTCAGATTATTTGGATATAATTCGGATATAGTTTGAATGCAAAATTAGTGTATATGTTAAAATTTGAAAATGTTTCAAAAATATATCCAGGAAACTTTGTGGCGCTTGAAGATATTAACCTTCAAATTGAAAAAGGGGAATTTTTGTCGATAGTTGGACATAGCGGATCTGGAAAATCAACCCTACTAAAACTAATCTATGCCGAAGAACAGGTTACGGGTGGGCATGTTTATTTTAATGATCGCTCAATCGATTCTATCAATCGAAAACATTTGCCATATTATCGCAGAAACATTGGAACAGTTTTTCAAGATTTTAAATTGCTTCCACAGAAAACTGCTTTTGAGAATGTGGCCTATGCTCTTGAAGTTTCTGATGAAACTGATGAAGAAATCAAAGAACTGGTTCCTGAAATTTTGGACATTGTTGGAATGGGAGATAAAGCGAACAAATATCCTCGTCAACTTTCTGGCGGAGAGCAGCAAAAAATTTGCCTTGCTCGTGCCTTGGTGAGAAAACCATTGATTATTATTGCAGATGAGCCAACTGGAAATCTTGACCCCGTTGCAACCTGGGAAATTGTCCAATTGCTTTTAAAGATAAATAGCATGGGCACAACCATTTTATTGGCCACTCACAACAAGGATATCGTAGATAAATTAAATCGTCGTGTGATTGCACTTGATCAAGGAAAAATTATTAGGGATCATCAAAAGGGAAGATACGCCATTTAAAGAGATATTCATTTTATTCTTCTCCCTCTGGGAGAGGATGTCCTGTACTCAGGACAGGAGAGGGCGGGTTGTGCATCTTAATTAGCTCCACCCTCATCCGCCCCGATTGCTATCGGAGCACCTTCTCCCAAAAGGAGAAGGAAATAATGAAAAAATTTATTTTATGAAATTTATAAAGTTAAAAAGAACATTTAGGGAGGGGATGGACAATTTCCGACGTAATGGTTGGCTGAGTTTTGCAACTGTCAGTGTGTTGGCAATTTCTTTGTATGTCATCAGTATTACGATTATTCTTGGCGTTACTGCCAACATGGTACTAAGAAATATACAAGATAAAATTAATGTTAGTGTCTATTTTAATACTGATATTGAAGAAAATAGGATTTTGGAGATAAAAAGTAAATTGACTGGATATCAGGAAATTTCCTCAATAGAATATGTTTCAAAAGAGCAAGCCTTGGAACAATTCAAAAAAATGGGAGATAAAAATCCTTCCATAACTCAGGCCTTGGCTGAAATAGGGGACAATCCATTGCTTAGCGCCTTAGTGATTAAAGCCAAGCACCCAAGTCAATATGATTTGATTGCCAAAGCTATTACAAATTCAAATTTTTCTGCAGATGTCAGTCGAATTGATTTTGAAGAAAATAAGACTGCAATAGATAGGCTTTCTTCAATTATAAAACTTGTTGAAAAAGTTGGTTTGACTCTGGGAATCGTTTTTGTTTTCATTGGTGTGCTCATCACTTTCAATGCTATTCGTCTTACCATGTATGCTCACAAACAAGAATTTGAAATTATGCGTTTGGTTGGAGCATCCAACATTTATATTCGAATGCCATTTGTGTTTGAGGGAATTTTATATGGTGCAGTATCGGCTTTTGTGGTCATGATTTGTATTTTTATAACTTCAAAATTCTTGGCGCCGATTACCCAAGGAAGTATTTCTGGCGGAGATATTGTTTCATTTTATTTTGCAAATTTCTTTATAATTTTTGGTGGACTTTTGATTTCAGGAATTTTCCTTGGAACACTGAGCGGAGTTATTGCAATCAAGCGATATTTAAAAGTTTAGAATCCTCAAATATTCTCATATGTTCTAAAAAAATCTCGCTTTTGCGGGATTTTTATTATTATCTCTTGTTGAAGATTATTAAAGGAACAGGCCTCTTAAATGAGAGAGGCGTGCTGGAATGGCTTATAAAGAGTAACCTCCTTTTTATTATTGGAGAGAGGATCAAGGGAAAGCCATTCAAGCTTTCTCTTTCAGAAAAGAGCAGGGATTTAGTACTGCTCTAATAATGGTTTTACAAAAAGCCTGGCACTTCAAACATGGTGCCAGGCTTTTTATATTTGCTGCAAGTAGTTTTAATTAAAAAATCAGGTGTCTTTTTGTATGTTGGGATTTCAGGATAGTTTCAGCAACCACTTTGGGCAAACTTACAGTGGAATTATAGAAAATTGGGAAAGTTCGCAAGTTGCAACGGAGCGGATTAGCGCGCTTTTAAAGAGAGTTATTTAGATACTCGGAAATGGACGACCCTCTGCTTTGGCTATTTCGATAATTGAAACATGGGACACTCTTAACCAAAAGCCTAGAAAATTGGAAAATTGATCAGGATCTACCAAGACTTTTTCCCCTCTAGTGAAATATTCCATTTCTTTTGTTACATAGTGCGTATTTGCAATTTTTATCATTTCTTTATCCTCTGGATTCCAGTAAACTTTTGTTTTAGAATTCTTCTCAAGCTCATCGGCTATTTTTTCCAAGTCATGACCGAATTTCTGGAGTTGTTTAACGCTGTATCCAGCTTCTCTAAGCATGGCTTTCATGCTCAATTCGAAAGAATGGCAAAGTAGGTAATAACGAACTTGCACAGCATTGTTCCTTTGCGATGTTATCAGTGTATAAGCTTGAAAGAAATCGTCTGCATATCTGTGCAATCCGCGCGAAGTAACTCTGTCTTCAGTATGTGGGTTGTTTTTGTTTGGCATTTATTTTGATATTATTTCTAAAAACAAATTTGGCTTCTTAGTTATTTGCGATTATTGAATCTAAAAAATTTTATTTTTGTGCACCTGCTGTGTCATATGTAATTTCTAAAAATATTGGTTTTCTATTTTTATTTATTACGATGTATAGGTTCTTTTTTGCCCTAGTTAACATTACGTATAATTTATTAAGTTCTTGTATATAATTATAAATTTCAGCTGTTGTGGGTTGGTATAATTTGCCAAAATAAACCGCATTATTAAAATTGCTATGTGTTTTATGTGGTAAATCTTCAATTTTTTGAAGAATTACTTGATCATATTCAAGCCCCTTTATTTTATGTATATGTTTTATCTCAAATGTTAGTTTTTCTTTTTTTGAATTTGTTATGAAATTAATAAATCCCTGTAATGTTGGCTCAGTGACCCCACCAATTTTTCCTTCCCTGGCAGGATATTGAAATATATTTTTCTGCTTTTCATTAAGATTAAAATTCTTTACCAGGCTTGGTATTAGCCTGTCTGTAAATTGCAAAAATTCATCAAAAACATTAGTATCAGGCCTTAATATGGTAGTTATATTTGAAGCTTCAATTAAGGTGCATAACAATAGATCACTATCAATTTCAGACATTTCCACTTTTTCTGAAATTAATTGTTCTAATGAATATTTAAACCTGCTTATGGATTTTGAAAAGTTGATTCTATTGTTATAGAGATCATTTTTAAATGTTAAATAGCAGATAAATAATGAAAAATATTTAAATCCAAATTTTTCTTCATAATCTTTGTATAGTTCAGCATACATGGCAAAACTATCACTATCATCACTAATATTCTGCGTCTTGTATTGTCTGTAGACATCAATAGAATTGAACTTATAAATTCCAATGCAACATACCTCATCATTTATCAATTCTTTAATTTTTAAATTAACAATTTCATCGACTTCCGTGAGCGTACTTTTTACGAAAACATTTCCAGTATCCTCATTGCCAATTACTTCATTGGAGATTTGAAGATCCTCTAAATATTCAATAATATCTCCATTGTTCAATTTTTTTATGGAAGGAGAATTCTTTATGAACTGGTCTAAAGTAATCATAGATTTTTCCCGAATATTGACCGAAAGTTAATCATAGAAAATGCCAGATAATGAAATCCTAGAAAAGTGCATTGT
>Ga0076169_137_pt1 | contig 12532 bp, 14 predicted proteins | sample RifGroD2_FD_67766 | JGI IMG/M metagenome (GOLD analysis project Ga0076169, IMG submission 67766) | Parcubacteria (Moranbacteria) bacterium GW2011_GWD2_36_12 | reverse complement strand
GGGATGATTAATGTGTTAGAAAGAGGATATGCAAATAGTGTCGCTTCCTCAAAAGCCAAAATACACCCCAATTGATCAGAATAGTGGGAAATTCGAAATCATGGGATGTTATCCGGGTTATGGTATGACCCTTGGTAATGCGCTTAGGCGTGTTCTTTTAGCATCTTTAGAAGGTGCAGCAGTTACATCGGTAAAAATCAAAGGTGTTTCTCACGAATTTTCAACTCTTGACGGAGTTATGGAAGACGCAGTACAAATTATTTTGAATCTTAAAAAAATTCGTTTTAAAATGCACAGTGAGGAACCTGTTAAAGTTAGCCTTAAATTCAAAGGTGAAGGAAAGGTAACCGCAAAGGAAATTAAATGTCCTTCAAGCGTGGAAGTTGTTAACACCGATCAGATTATTGCTACTGTTACTGATAAAAAAGTTGAATTTGAGATGGAATTGGAAATTTCAAGAGGTTTGGGATATGTACCAATTGATCAGCAAAATAGACCTGAAAAGGAAATTGGTGTTATTGCTATTGATGCAGTGTACACACCTATCCGTCGCGTGAATTACGAAGTAGAAAATATGCGCGTTGGAAAGAGAACTGATTATAACAAAATTACACTCGAAGTTGTTACTGATGGAAGCATTACTCCTGAAGAAGCATTCAAAAAGGCTGTTGTTATCTTGGTTGAACAATTTTCCGTATTGGGTGGAATTGAAGTGGTTGAAGAAATAAAAGAAGTTGAAGCAAAAGAAGCTGTTATTGTTGAGGAAAAAGTGGTTGCAGAAGAAGCTGTTGATCCTTTGAAAATCAAAGTTACTGATCTGAAAAATCTTTCAACAAGAACTCTTAATGTTCTTGAAGCAAGTAAAATTGTTAAAATCAAGGATATTGCAAAATTGAATGAAGAAGGATTGCTTGCATTGGAAGGCATGGGAGACAAGGGTGTTAAGGAAATTAAAAAAGCTATAGGAGAATTTGGAATAACATTGAAGCAGTAAACTAACAACTAACAATTAACAACTAACAACTAGGATCACGAACGAAAGAGTTGTGAGTTGCAAGTTGTAAGTTATGAGTTAATATTATGAATCATCTCGGAAGAAGTAGAAAATTTAGTAGAGTGAAAAAGCAAAGAGTGGCGCTTCTTAAAACGCTCTTGGGTAGTTTTATTATGAAAGAAAAGATAACAACTACTGAAGCAAAAGCAAAAGAAATTAAGCCAATGATAGATAAACTTATCACGAAAGTGAAAAAGATATCTAATGATGAGACAAAGAAAGTTGCAGTGCTTAGAGATTTGAGAAAAAACCTTCCTTTGGTTGCTGTTAAAAAGCTTTCTGGTGAGTTTGCCCAGAAGTTTTCTCAGCGTCAAAGTGGTTATACTCGAATCATGAAAATCGCACAAAGAAAAAGTGATGGAGCACAAATGGCAGTAATAGAATTCGTGTAAATGACTAACAACTAACAACTAACAACTGACAACCAAATACAATCAATCAACAATGGAAAATATTTGAATTAAGTTGTGTGTTGTAAGTTGTAGGTTATAAGTTAATATATTATGAACAGACAATATCATCTCTTTGATGCTCAGGGAAAAGTGTTAGGTAGACTAGCAACTGAGATCGCAAAGATTCTAAGTGGCAGAGACAAGATTGACTACGTTCCTCATATTGATGGAGGGGATTTTGTTATCGTTATTAATGCTGACAAGATTCGTGTGACTGGTAATAAATTGGAAGGTAAGATATATCACAAATATAGCGGATACCCTGGTGGAATTTCATCAATTAGTCTCAAAGACTTGTTGGTTAAGGACGCTGGTAAAGTTATCCAAAATGCTGTTTATGGAATGCTTCCAAAAAACAAGCTTAGAGATAAAATGATGCTTCGTTTGACTGCTGTTGCTGGAGAAAATCATGGATGCAAAACGACTATTAATATCATTCACTAGAAAAAGTTGAATAGTTGCTTAGTTGATTAGTTAAATAGGGAAATGCATTTTTTCAAACTAATTAACTAGTTAAACCAATTAACTAATAAACTAATTATGTCAGTAAAAAAAGTAGAGAAAACTGAAAAAGTTGCAAAACCTAAGGTAGTGAAGGCTACAAAAGCAGCAAAGGTTCCTGCCTCACCGGCAGGTAAAGTTAAAGTTGCAAAAGTTGCGAAAGCAGTTTCTGCTCCAAAAGCAGAGAAGGTTGAAAAGGTTGAAACTGCACCAGTAATCAAAGAAAAGGCTTCTGCCTCTTCAGCAGACAGGGCAAAAAAGGTTGGTGGTGTTTATTTTTATGCTGTTGGGCGAAGAAAGACTTCTGTGGCGCAAGTTCGTCTATATGAAAATGACAAAGCTACTGATAATGACATTGTTATCAATGATAAGAAAATGAAGGATTATTTTCCAACAATTTCTCTTCAAAATAACTTACTTTCACCACTTAAGGCTGTTGGAATGCACAACAAATTTTCAATGACTGTATTGGTACGAGGAGGTGGAGTGACTGGACAAGTTGAAGCTGTTCGTCTTGGAATCGCTCGCGCGTTGGTTATCTTCAATGCTGAACTTAAAAAGACCCTGAAAGATTTGGGACTCATGACTCGAGATGCTCGTGAAGTTGAACGAAAGAAAGCCGGACTCAAAAAAGCCCGCAAAGCTCCACAATGGGCAAAACGTTAGGACACGAATTTTCACGGATTTGGACTCACGGATTTTCACGAATCACGGATCAAAAAAAACTATTTTCAAAATATCACAAAAAACGCCTCAAGCAAGGCGTTTTTTGTATGCGGAAAATTTACCATTGACTTTTTGGTGGAAAGGGAGTATAATATAAAGTTAGTATGTAAATTAGTGAGGAGTAGTTGCTTTAACAATCTAGCCATCGCGGGCTTTGTACGCAGAAAGGAGATTGAGCATGGGAATAATTATATTCGGACTTTTTATCGGGATATTGTTCGGTCGTCACGCCGCCAAAAAGGAAGCAAAAAATTTTAGTGATGATCCGATGTTGTGGCTTCGCTATTGTTGTGGACAAGGAGTTATCGGTGCTTTTCTTGGTCTCATGCTTGGTTTTTTTGTCATCCTTGCATTACCCACAAAAGATAGTGTTTTAGAAGGCGAGAAGTTGACATTGGTGGCTCTTGCTGGCAATCCTGGTGGTGTTTCAGGTATATTTTTTCTTGCCTCTGGCGTTGTAAATTCTAATCCGACTTATGTTTATTATTATCAAAGCAAAGATGGAAGCATAAAATTAGGTGTTATTGCCGCAGAAGGAACACCTGTTTATGAGGAAGATATACAAATTCCGTATATCGTACGTTTAATAAAGGAAGAGAGATATGATGTAAGCGGGATGAAAAAAATTATTTTACCACTTTTTTTTGATGTCAACTCAAGAAAGGATGGGGGGTATGCGTTTCATGTTCCAAAGGGAACAGTAAAACGCAATGTGAATTTAGATCTAAATTCATTTAAATAATTTTTTTTCACTATGTGTTTAACGGCTTGTGAATTATCACTGAATCAGTGAGATATTCGCAAGCCGTTTTTTTATACAAAAAAACGCATCTCACAATGCGTTTTTCTTTTGCGTATTTTTTCCTAAGAAGCTAAAAAGCTAATGCCTAGGAAGCTGTTTTAGTTTTGCACTGTGGTTGTCCCAGTCGTTGGGAAAAAGCTTTGTAGAAAGGTTGTGCGTTCGGGGAAGTAGATGGCGTGAAGAGAGTTCTGTCCTTGATCATTCTTTTCAGTGTAATAAAGTTTGCTGTCAGTGAAATTGTTTACAAGTAGAGAACTGTTGTCATTAAGAGAAAGCACATCCATCATGTTGCGATGGTCGCGATTGTCTATTTCTATTAATTTTATTTTTTTGTCATTAGTAAAGAGAACATGCTCATAATCCCTTGTCCATTGAACATTTTCTATTTGATCTGAAAATTTTGTTATTGGCATTAGTTCGTTCTCATTTCTAATTGGCTGAACCTCCCATTTTCTAACAAAATAGGTAGATATTTCGTGGTTGTTCCAAAAAAGAAGCTTTTTCCCATCATCAGAAAATTGACTTCCAAGAGCATCATTTGAAAGTTCACGAAAATAGGTACCATCGAGACCTTTGTTATAGATAAATAGCGTGTTGTTTTTGTTTAAGAAAACAATTCTGTCTTCATCATAGACAATTATTTGATACGAATTGTCATCCATCTTTTCAGGCGCGGATGTGGTAACCTGAAGCGGCGAATCTGTGCCATCAAAACTTGTTTGATAGACAATACCCTCTGGTAGTTGGAAATAGAACAAGGCTTTTGGCGTGAGGTCATAGCTTGCAATATGCGAAGCTACAATTTTCTTTTCTTGTGGAGCATCAAGGTCAATGCGGTATAGATTATCGTCAGACATATAAAACATTACATTTTTGTTTTTTGGATCCCAGCGAGCATGAGTAAGATTGTTGTCGTTTGTGATTTCTTTGAGGCTTACTGTTTCAGCCGTATCCAGTGTTACAATAAAATAATTTTTTTCTTCATTTTCATTTTTTATGCTTGGAATTATTATTCTGTGTGCTTGAGGTGACCATTCTATGTTCTCCTTGTTGTCATTGGTAAATACGTGATCATTTGCAAGAAAAACTTGGTTTATTTCAAGTGTTCCAGGATCAAATATTTTTACCATGAAATCATTTTCAATTTGTTGTGAAAAGGCCGCAAGATTTTTGCGAGGAGAGATGAAAAATTTCTGAATTCCTGGCGATTCAAAATCTTCACGCGCATATGAATTTTGAGTTAATGTTACATTCCAAAATTCTGTTGAAATTCCGCTATGCACAGATATTTTTTTTGACCAAGTTTGATAATTAGGAGCTTTAACTTCAAGTAAATAATTTCCAGGATATATTCCGTTTATGTGATATGAGTTGTTTAGTCTGTTAAAGGATTTGGATGGCATTAAAATTCCATCTAGATAGACGTCAACCTCTTGAGGGGTTGTTTTTATTGTTACAGCCCCACCATAAATAAAAATTCCTTTTTGAGGATTAAAGCGGTAGCCAAAAGCATAACCAATAATTATGGCTGCAGTAAGCCAAAAAAGGACAACAAGTGTCCAAAAGAAGATTGTTTTAGATATTTGTGAATCATTCATACTGGTAAGTATTATATCTTTTATTTATAACTTTGTCCACTATAAAAAATCCTTGCGAATAGTGATAAATACGAGTAAAATATACATATGAGTCTCAATGTGTCATTCCGAGCGAAGCTAATTCGACCGTAGGGAGAATTAGCGAAGTCGAGGAATCTGGGCTCAGATCCTTCGACTTCGCTTCGACCTGCTGGTCTCAGCTACGCTCAGGATGACATTTTTTATTTTTCTACACTACACAATTTTATGCAATTGGATAAACTTTTTTTGAATTTTGGACTTGCGGCTAGTGTGGCTGAGATGGTTACTTTGGTTCTGGTTTTATTAGTTCTAAGCACAATTTTTTGGCTTCTTATTGGTCGTTTTCGCCTGCACAATTTTTTGATAAATATGTATATTTCGCTTGCTCTTCTTAGCGTCATTCCGAGCAATGTGATGTCTTTTTCAAAAAACTCTTCCATAATACTGTTTTTAATTTTTGTTATTTTGCTTACATTAATGAATAAATACCTCTTTGATATCCATCAATCAGGTAGCGGAATGGCACTTTGGCAGGTTTTTCTGATGAGTTTTTTTGAAGTTGTTTTGTTGTTGAGTATAATTTTTTCTTTTTTGCCAGCCAAGGATGTTGCCAAATATGTTTCAAAGAATTCCTTGAGTTACTTTATTGACCCTTGGTGGTCGTTTGCTTGGATGATTTTGCCGTTGGCATTTTTGATATTTGTAAAAAAAAGGGATAGATAAAACAAAAACTCCCTTATTGACTTAATTTCTATATGAGATATAATTAATATCGTTGACTTAAACTTTACAAATTGTTCGGGCACATAGCTCAGTTGGTAGAGCAGCGGCCTTTTAAGCCGATGGTCGGGGGTTCGAATCCCTCTGTGCCCACAAAAACGAAAATCCCTTTGGGGATTTTTTTGTTTTTGTGCACAGAGGGATTCGAACCCATAAGTTCTGGATTCTTTCCATTTTCTTTGCTATACTGGGGATATGAATTTAATTATAAAAAATATGAAAAGAACAGTATTTTTAATTTTGCCGATTATTGTTGCAACCTTTTTTCTTTCAGGTTGTTCCTTGCCTGGTGGCGTTGTTCCAACAAAAATAAGTATGGCCAATGCGACTTTTATAAAAACTGAGGATGGTGGTACAAGCTGGAATCCAAAGATGAAGATAGATGAGAAAAAAACTCTTGCTGGAGTGGATGTATTGTCAGTGGCGATTGATCCATTTGATTCGAGCATTGTTTATATTGGAACCATGGCTAATGGATTGTTTGTTTCAAAAAATGCTGGAGAATCTTGGACGCAAGTACCTTTTGCTGATAAAGCGTATGGTCTAATTTTTGATCAAAATAACCAAAACATCATGTATGGCAGCGGTGTTCTTAATGATAGAGGCAAGATATATAAAAGGTTGGCTGAAGATCAAGAATGGAAGGAAGTTTATACTGAACCATCTGATGGAACAATAATTTCTTCATTAGCAATTAGTAAGTTTAATTCCCAAATTCTTTATGCTGGAACAAGTGAGGGTGTTATTATTAAGACTATTGATGGTGGTCAAACATGGGTAAATTTAAAGACCGACCCAAATTTTAAGGGTCCAATTACTAGTATTGGTTTTGATGCGGCAAATGAAAACCATGTTTTTTTCGCTGTTTTTCAAGTAGGAGTGTTGGAGACAAAAAATGCTGGTGTTACAATTGAAAATATTACAGAAAAAGTTGACACAATAGGACAGACTTCCAGCGTATATAGTCTTGTGGCTGATCCATATTTGGGAGGTGTTGTTTATGTCGGAACTGGTGGAGGAATTTTTCGTCGTAATGGAAGCGATGGTTGGAGTTCAATGAACATCATTGAAAGCTCAAAGGCTTTCCCTATAAGATCAATTGCTGTTAATCCAAAGAATTCAAAAGAAATTATGTATAGCTCAGCTAAGGCGGTATATAAATCTGTTGATAGTGGAGCTAGGTGGTCAACATTTCAGTTGGACACATCAAAAGAAATAAGCGTTATAAAATATGATGTGATGGATCCTATTAAAATGTATGCTGGCCTTCGAAGTTTTTAATAATACCAAGAGCCTAAAACCTAATAACTAAAACCTAATAACTAAAAAATATGTACAATGAGATTATAAACTTACATAAAGAAGATTTGGAAAAATCTATCGAACATTTTAAAAATGAAGCTAGCAAAATAAGAACTGGCAGAGCTAATCCATCATTAGTTGAAGATTTGCTGGTTGATTATTATGGAGCCAAAACACCGCTAAAGCAAATTGCAAGTATTAACACTCCTGAGCCAAGAACAATCTCCATTCAACCATGGGATCGTGGAGCGCTGGCTGCTATCGAAGGTGCCATTAGGAGTTCTGATTTAAATTTGAATCCAATGAATGATGGAATTTTGGTTCGCATTAATATTCCAATGCTTACAGAAGATCGCAGAAGAGAGATGGTAAAGGCATTAAATCAAAAAGCGGAAGAAGGGCGTATTGCAGTCCGCTCAATTCGCGAAGAAATTTTAAAGGAAATTAAAGATGCTCAAAAGGCTGGTGAAATTTCCGAGGATGATGAATTTGCTGGTAAGGAAAAATTGCAAATAGTTGTTGATGAATATAATAAAAAAATTGAAGAACTCCGCGCTAAAAAAGAAGTGGAAATAATGACAGTGTAGCGCAAGGCGCTACAATAACCAAAAAACAAGAAACAATAACCAAATAAACTTCAAATTTCAAACTTCAAAACAAAAGCAGTTTGGTTATTGAATTTTGGTGCTTGAATATTATTTGATGTTTGTATCTTGGTTATTGTATCTTTGAAATAATTTAACATATAAGTTTAAATAAAAAATAAATGCTTACATTAATCGTCTTCCTAATAATCCTTGGTCTATTAGTTTTCGTTCATGAACTTGGTCACTTTGTGGTGGCACGCAGAAATGGTATTAAATGTGAGGAGTTTGGTTTCGGTTTTCCTCCTCGTGCTATCGGCTGTTATTTTAATGAAAAAAGTAAAAAGTGGGAAATCGTAGCTGGTAATAAGCATGTCGAGTCTGAAAATACTATTTATTCCTTGAACTGGTTTCCTTTGGGGGGATTTGTGCGTATTAAGGGTGAGAATGGTGAAGGTAATTCTGATAAAGATAGTTTTGCAAGTAAATCAGCCTGGATTAGGATTAAAGTTTTAGCTGCGGGTGTGATTATGAATTTTATTTTGGCTTGGGTTTTGTTTTCATTTCTTTTATTTTTAGGCGTAAATCAAGAAGTTGATCAAAATGATACATCAGTAAAAGGCGCAAAGATTCAAATCGCAACAGTTGTTCCAAAAAGTCCAGCTTATGAGATGGGTATTCGTGAAGGTGATGTGGTTGTGAAATGTGTTGGAGAAGATGTAAGATGTGCTAAGGGATTTTCTAATATTGCCGAGCTACAATCTTTTGTTTCTGATAATAAAGGAAAACAAATTACTTTTGAGATTTTGCGTGGTGAAAAAACCTTGAATTTAACTGGAGCACCAAGACTCGAAGCTCCAGTTGGAGAAGGACTTTTGGGTGTTGGACTTGCTCAGACAATTTTTGTGAAATATTCGCTCTGGGAATCTATTAAGCAGGGCCCAACGGTTATGTGGAATGTGATGTTAATGATGGGAGTTGTAATTAAGAGTCTTTTCGCGGGCGATACTTCAAATATTGGCGGACCACTTGCGATTGCCCATTTTACAAAACAAGCCACAGCGCTAGGTTTTGCATCATTGGTGCAGTTGGCTGCACTTTTGAGTATAAACCTCGGAATAGTTAATATTTTGCCAATACCAGCGCTTGATGGTGGTCGCATCCTGTTTATTTTGATTGAAAAAATAAAGGGTTCTCCTATTAGTCAAAAAACCGAAAATGCCCTTCATACTACTGGTTTTTTCTTGCTGATGATGTTGATGGCATATTTGGTGGTTAATGATTTGATGCGTTATGGAATTAAGGGGATATTTTAGTTTATTGTTAGGGTTTTTGTATTGTGAGACTATTTCTTTTTTGGCCAATTGTTGGCGACAGCGACTCTTGAGCTTTTGGATAGTGAGTATTCATCCAAAAGCGTGCCAAAAAAGAAATAGGCGAACAATGCAAAAGTGTTATTATTGATATTTTTCCTAAAAAATATCAACCCTTGACAGAGCGATATTTTTCAGATATCATATACGTGGTTTACAGTTAATATAGATGTAATTCATCACCGCTTGAGCGGTATTTTTTAATCACTAAAATACAAGAATTGTTATGGTACGATTTATCACTAAAGAAGGATTAAAAAAATTGAATGAGGAGCTTGAGGACAGAAAAACTCGTCTAAGGCAAGAAATTGCGCAAGCTATTAAGGAAGCCAAAGAGCAGGGTGATTTGAGCGAAAATGTGCCGAAGCAAAATCACAACAAAATGAAAATGAATCACGCATTGGAGAACTTGAAATGGTTATCAAAAATTCTCAAGTTGTTGAAAGAGATGATTCTCAGAAAGGTGCTCAGATGAGCAGTGTTGTAAAGGTTGAATCAAATGGAAATCAAATGGAATTTACAATTGTTGGTTCCAATGAGGCTGACCCTGCAAATTTCAAAATATCCAATGAATCTCCACTTGGAAAAGCATTCATGGGACACAATGCCGGAGACAGCGTTGATGTGACAACTCCAAAAGGTGTTATCACTTATAAGATTGTTGATGTAAAATAAAGCGTGTCATTCTGTTCGTCAGCTGGCGGATCATGATCCTGGTTATCGTAAGTTTATTGAAATAAAGAAAATATATTCCGAAACAAATTTAGAATGACATATCGTAAAAAATCCAGCCTAGGTTGGATTTTTTATGTGGATAATAATTACTATTACTATCAAAACGTTTTGATTCGTAGTATAATTCAAATGTATGATTTAATGATTTATTATTTTATAAAATGAAAAAGAATAAAATATCAGACAATCAAATCGCTTTTTATCAAACCCCCGATGGCTCGGTTAATGTCGAAGTTTTTTATGTTGAAGAAAATATCTGGCTACCACAAAAACGGATGGCGGAACTTTTTGACACGACGGTACCAAACATCAACATGCATTTGAAAAATCTATTCGAAAAGGGAGAAATAGATGAAAATTCAGTTATTAAGGAATTCTTAACAACTGCCGCAGATGGCAAAGATTATAAGACAAAATTTTATTCACTGGAAGCAATTATAGCTGTGGGTTATCGCATAAATTCCGAGCGGGGCACTCAATTTCGTCAGTGGGCAACAAATATTTTGAAAAACTACATCCACAAAGGCTATGCGCTAGACTCTGACAGATTCAAACATGGCTCTCGTTTCTCTACACGTTTTTTCGACGAACTATATGAAGAAATCCGTGACATCCGCACGAGCGAGCGAATGCTGTATCAAAAAGTTACTGACATATATGCCACATCGGTGGATTATTCCTCAGCAGCTTTTGAAACAAGACAATTTTTTGCCACTGTGCAAAATAAGCTGCATTTTGCGATTACCGGAAAAACTGCTGCGGAAATTATTTCCGAGCGGGTTAGTAACAAGAAAGATTTTCTGGGATTAACTTCTTGGCGTCGAAGTCCAAAAGGAAAAATCATGCCAAGTGACGTGATAATTGCTAAAAACTATTTGGACAAAAAAGAACTCACGGATCTCAATCGGATTGTAAACATGTACATTGACTACGCTGAAATGCAGGCAGCTCGCGGCAGAGTGATGTATATGAAAGATTGGGTCAAAAAATTGAATGCATTTTTGAAATTCAGCGAACATGAAATCCTGACAAATACTGGGAAAGTTAGTCATGAAGTCGCGGTTGCTTTGGCCGAGAAAGAATATGAAAAATATCGCGTGGTACAAGATAAAAATTATGTTTCGGATTTTGATCGAGAAGTAAAGAAAATTTTGGGGAAAAAATTACAGAAATAGATATATGTGATATAATGCGGGGAGACGAATGGACATGAATTCATAAACAAATGAAAAACGAATCACGAATTCGTTGCCATTCGTGTTTCGTGAAAATTAGTCGGTAATTTGTGAAAATTCGTTTATTTATAAAATAATATTAAATAAAATTTGTAAAAACAAGAATATGAAACGCTCTCTCTCTCTCTCTCTCTCTCTCTCTCTCTCGATAAGCTGCTAAAACTATCTAAATTCGTGCTTCGTTTACCCCGTGAAAATGAAATATTTCACTGGGGTGGGAATTCGTCAAAAATTCGTGTCAATTTGTTGATAGGAATTTTTTTAATGGGATTGTTTTTTGTTAGCACAATATCTGCTCAAGCTGCGGAAAAGATCAATCTTTCTAAATCCACTTATTGGAAAAACTATTTTTCCAAAGAAGAATCACTGGCTGTCAAAAAGAATGCTGAGAAATATGTCATTTCGGAAATCAAAAAGAAAAGCGATGATTGGAAGGGAATTTTCACGAGCTTTAACATAAAAAAAGGTTCAATTAATGATAAAGCTGTCAAAGATGGCGGGCTTGGCACAGATAAAATCCGTGGCCTTGACGATTATGTTAATGAAAAAATTTCTAAAAGTTCAACCGCACAAGATTTTTCAGCCAACAATTTGACTGGAGCATATGCTGCGCTTAATGGTTCGCAAATCACTGACCTTACCGCAAACCAGGTCGGCGCAATTCCATATTCTGGTGCGACAGGGCAGGTTGATTTGAATGGGAAGAATTTGGTTAATGTTAGTAGTTTAGGGATTGGGACGACGAGTTCAATGTCGAAATTAGATGTAACTGGCGATATATCTTTAAATAAGGTTAATATTTTTCAAAACCATCAAATTTATTCTATGGGCGATAGTTTATCTAATAATACCTATGAGACTTCTCTGGAAACTTTACTTGGAACCTCATGGAATGTTAATAGTTATGGCGTTGGCGGTAATACGACTACTCAAATGTTAGCAAGATTTAGTTCTGATGTTGTTGTTGCGGATGCCGAATATGTTGTAGTTTTAGGTGGAATTAACGATGTGTTAGCATCCATATCAGCAGCAACTATAGAGTCAAATCTCCAAGCGATGTATACAGCAGCACATAATAATGGCTCAAAAGTTGTCGCTGTAACTATAACACCTTTTAAAACTCATACTTCGTGGACTTCTGGCTTTCAAACTGTTGTAGATACCGTTAATACCTGGATAATGAACACGGCGACTGATGTAGATTATAAAATTGATGCCTACTCTGCATTAGAAAACCCATCTGTTCCAGACACTCTACTTGCATCATATGATGGGACTGTTGCCAATTCCCCTGAAAAACTAAAACCTAGAATTATTGCAAAAACCCCCATTTTTACTGTATAATTAAGGCATAAACAGCTTAATTACA
>Ga0076169_132_pt1 | contig 20400 bp, 15 predicted proteins | sample RifGroD2_FD_67766 | JGI IMG/M metagenome (GOLD analysis project Ga0076169, IMG submission 67766) | Parcubacteria (Moranbacteria) bacterium GW2011_GWD2_36_12 | reverse complement strand
TCTTTAGATAATTGTTCTAAAATAAAAGGAACATGGTCTTTTCTCTTATTACATGGGCTTTCATTTCCAGCAACTTTCACCAGGTGTCTTTCGGTATACATCGCTAAAATCACCGGGTTGCCATCTCTATTTTCCCCGCGGCGAAAAGTAATAAGAGTCTCCGATTCATAAGCGCTTGAAAGATATTCGCCTTTGTAATCTTTCTCATACATTTTTACTAACGCTTAAGGACGGCTAGATAGGCTTCAGATGGAACTTGAACCTTTCCAATGTTACGCATTTTCTTTTTCCCTTTCTTTTGTTTGTCGAGAAGTTTGTTTTTTCGTGTCACATCTCCTCCGTACAGTTTTGCAATTACATCTTTACGGAAAGGCCTAATTGTTTCACGAGCGATAACCTTTCCACCAAGAGCAGCTTGCACTGGAATAACGAAATTATGACGCGGAATTGCATCTCTCAATTTTTCAACGATACGTTTTCCTTCGCGATGAGCCCAATCACGCGGAACAATTCTGGACAATGCTTCAACTGGCTCCTCTGCCAATAAAATATCCATCTTGACCAAATCTGACACGCGATATCCGATCAAATCATAGCTCATTGAAGCGTATCCAGAGGAAACACTTTTCAAATCGTCATGAAAATTCACAATAATATCAGTCAATGGAACTTCAAAACTTAGCAAAACTCGCTCCAAATCAATATATTCCGTGTTAAGATACATTGAACGCAAAGTTCCCATGAGCTCCATAATCCCACCAAAATAAGTTGCTGGAGTTATGATATCCAACTTCACATATGGTTCAGAAATTTCTTCTAATTGCGATGGATCTGGCATATCAGATGCTGAATAAATTTTCAATATCTCATAATTACCTTTCTTTTTTATTTCATAAACAACACTTGGTGTTGTAATGGTTGGAGAAATGTTAAATTCTCGCTCCAATCTTTCTCGAATAATTTCCAAATGAAGCAAACCCAAAAACCCACAACGAAAACCCTTTCCCAAAGCCAGATTGCTTTCAGGCTCAAAAACAAAAGCTGCATCATTTAGTTTTAATTTTTCCAAAGAATCACGCATCATGTTGTAAGCATCCCCTTCAATTGGATAAAGTCCAGCATAAACCATTGGCCGAACTTCTTTGTATCCATCAAGTGCAGTCACATGTGTTCTGTCGCCTTCAACTGTAATAGTGTCACCAACGCGACAATGTTCAACACTTTTTAATCCAGTAGCAATATATCCAATATCTCCAGCCGTCAGCATATCAGAAGCCAAAAGCTCCGGCTTGAAATAGCCAACTTCAATTACGCCACTTTCTTTTTCAGAAGCCATCATGCGAATTTCATCATCGCGTTTTACATGTCCATCCACAATGCGTACATAGGCAAGCACACCCTTGTATGTGTCATATTTTGAATCAAAAATCAAAGCACGAAGTGGCTTTTCTCTATCTCCCCTCGGCGCTGGAATTTTTTCCACAATTGCTCTCAGGATTCCATCAATGCCAATACCAGTTTTTCCTGAAGCTTCCAAGATTTCTTCTTCCCTGCAACCCAAGATATGAATGATTTCCTTTTTTGTTTTTTCCACATTAGCATTTGGCAAATCAACTTTGTTTACCACTGGAATAATTTCCAGATTCTGCTCTATTGCTAAATACAAATTAGAAAGTGTTTGCGCTTGCACACCCTTGGTAGCATCCACCAACAGCACTGCGCCTTCCACGGCAGCCAAAGACCTCGACACCTCATAACCAAAATCCACGTGCCCTGGCGTATCAATTAAATTTAAAACATAATCAACGCCTTCGCTTGAATAATTCATTCTGGCAGGTTGCAATTTTATCGTAATTCCACGCTCTCTTTCCAAATCCATCTGATCCAGTAACTGCTCTTTCATCCTTCGCATTTCCACGGTTTTTGTCACTTCCAAAAGACGGTCAGCCAAAGTCGACTTTCCATGGTCTATGTGCGCGATTATACAAAAATTTCTAACGTTTTTCTGATTATCCATTGTTCGTATTTTAAATTTTCACTACTAGAATAAATATTTTTACTTTATTAATAGTACACATAAAGACGGTTTTAAGCAAGAAAAAGCGGCCTCCACAAATATATAGTGGAAGCCGCAAGACAAAAACATGTTCATTTTCCAGCAATTGGCTCTTGCCGGAGATTTTTTATTGAAAAGTTTTCAGACTGCATTCCTTCTTGCAGCCTAATATTTCCTGAAAAATCCTTACAACTCTGCTGATTTAGCTTATATTCAAGCCAAAATTGTTGACGCTCAATAATACCGAACGCCATCAGAAGCTGAATAACTTCTTCTGCTGACCCTATTGCTGGTTCCATTAAACCTTCCAGTTCCAATATTGATTCGTTAGCAATAAGCTCTACCAGTTGAGGTTCGGAAATATTAGCTTCATTCTGAAGCCTTAGTCTAATATTCTCGAGATCATCAGCATGGCACGGCGAAGCAATAAACAAACTGACACCCACCAGCGCCACAATCACGATTTGAAAAACTTTCATTTTCTACCTCCCAGTATTTTAAATAAATTTTGTCATCAATATGACAATTTGTAATTATAGCACCTTTTGACTGTTCTGTAAAGGGTATGCTAAATTTACGCGGTATTGAAGCCCAATCCACCTGCTCTATTTTGCATTCACTAAGAAGCTAAAAATCCGCCAACTGGCGGACTAACAAGCTACCTACTCTCCTACGCCGGTAACCTCGGCAGTGTCTTCAGTGATAATTTTTTTGGCTCGAAATATTTTTCTAGTAATTGAATCTGTGAATTGAAAGAATTCTTTGACATTAAAGTAATAACTTGCCAAACAAAATGCTGCGAGACCAGCACCGCCTGAGATTATAAGCTGCGCAAGGACTTCCACAAAAGTGTCTAATTCCCCCCTGGTTCCAACAATATATTTACTGATTTGAGTAACAATTCCCGCAATGAAAGTGGCTGCAATAATTCGAGTTGTTGAATTAAAAATATTTTTTCCGTCCATGTTTGGTAAATTTTTTCGCAAATATATAATAAGTAAAATCATATTCACCACACTTGCAACAGAAAATGCAATCGCCAAACCAAACACCGGATTCCACCAGTTCATCATCTTGGCAGAAACCAGTGTTTCAGAAATTCCAAAAACTGTTCCCGATCTGAGCAAGAGAAAAACCAATGTTATATTTATAGCCTCACTTACCAGGGCAATGTAAAGAGGTGTCTTTGTGTTTTGAAGAGCATAAAATGCTCGATTCAAAAGCGGAAGAAGTGCTTGAGCAAACAAGCTTATTGCCATAATACCAAGAACTTGAAATGTAAAGATGGTGTCTTCCCAATTAAACTTTCCTGTTCCCAAGAGCACACGCACTGTTTGTGCACGAAGCACAAACAAAAACATGCTGAGCGGAATAACAAAAAACAAAACTTGTCTAAATGTTCTGGAAAAAACACTGACAAATTTTGCAGATTCTTTTTTTGCCCCAAAAGCACTTAGCGTTGGAAAAACGGCAATCGCAAAAGATATTCCAAAAAGTCCAAGTGGTCCGCTCTGAATGTTATTTGCAAAATTAAAAATTGCCAAACTTCCTGTGGCTAAAGTTGAAGCAAAAATAGTAATAATAGTAAAATTAATTTGGCTTACAGCGATTGTTAAAGTTCGTGGAATCATAAGCCTAAGAACTCTGCGAACATTTGGATTTTTCCATGCACCAAAAAACATCGGTTTAAAACTAAATCCAGAAAATTTGACTGATGGGTATTGAATCAACAAATGCATCAATGCGCCAAGCACAACACCCCAAGCCAAACCTGCAGGACCAAATGGTTTAACAAAAAATAATGCGCCAATTATTATTCCTGTATTGTAAAATATGGGAGCCAATGAATAAATCAAAAATTTCTTAAAGGAAACAAGCGCGCCTCCGATAATTCCACTAATTCCCAATAGTATTGGACTGAGAAACATAATGCGCGTGAGAGTCACTGTCAATTCCATTTTGGCACCAGTAAACCCAGGAGTCACCATTTTCATGAGCCATGGAGCTAATAACACTAAAACGATGGAAACAGTTCCTGCAAGCAAAATTTGCAAGCTAAGAATACCAGAGGAAAGCTCCCAAGCTTCGTCTTCTTTTTTTTCCGATATCAGTTCAGTAAAAACAGGAATAAAGGCTGCACTAAGAGCCCCGACAATCATCAGATTATAAATCAGATCAGGAATACGAAAAGCTGCGTAATAGGCATCCAATGTGTCCCCTGCACCAAACTGACCAGCCAAAATGCGATCACGAAAAAGTCCCAGAACACGACTAGCGACTCCAGCCAAGGAAATAATCAAAGCTGCTGCTGCGATTGATTGCGTCGGCTTTTCGTTTAATATCTTACTGTTAACAAATTTTTTAATCATATCTACTAGACTTTTTGAAAAATTTTATACTCACTCGCAAATCTTACCTTAAAATTATCCAAATGACAATTCCAGTTATTGCATTACCTTTTTTCAAAAAGCAATGCCACGTATCGATCTGTTTTCAAGGTTGATTCCACTTTTAACCCATTATTGTTTTTTTCAAATTCAACTGGAAAATTCCACTTGACTGAATAATTTTTCGGATAAAGCACCTGTGAAACAAATTTGCTCCCAATACTGCCTGATTGTTTTTGTGCAACCAAAGAATATGAATCTATTTCTTGTTTATCTTTCACTGAAACCTGAAACAATTTAAATGGTAGAAGATATTTATATACAACAGTAACTGTTTCTTGTGGACTAACATATACCCAATTTGCAAAAACGGTTTTTTCACTTTCTTGATAAATACGAGTGCCAGATGACTGATCAATAATCATGGAATTTTCTTGATTTTGCACATCAATATCACGCTTGAAATCAAGTGCATCATAGTCCAAGGGAGGTTTGCTTGTTTCACGAGTCTGACCGCTAACTTCCAAAAGTTTTGAACCATTTGGAACATATACTCTCAAATAATCAGCATTAACCTTATTAAACCATTCATAATCCGAATTTCCTCCATTATGCTTTCGTGTAATTGTGAGAGTATCAATGATCGATCCATCTTCTTGAATTTCAGCTTGATGAAGAATGGTTTCTTCTATCATCGCATCTGTTTTATACCCATTTATATTGGTATTAATAACACTAACATAATCTCTTGAAGCATCCAGAACTTCTCCAGACCAACCCTGTTGCGAAATTATTTTTTGCAACTGCACATTTTCTGAATACAACAAAATGTGTTTTTCCTCCAATCCTTCAAGCAAAGCTGCTGCAGTTTTCGAAATTGTTTCAATATTTTTACTGCTGAGCAATTTCTCTAAAACCATTGGTGCCAAATCAGACAAGATTTTTTTTGGCTTGTTTTCTTGCTTGTCATATTCAACTTCAACTTCATTTTGTGTCAATTCAACAAAATTTTCACTATTCAAAGTAACATCATATTCAGGCATTTCAATTGGACCAGTTATTTCTAGAAGTTTTTGCATCATGGTTGGTGTCAATGTTATTACACCATCAGCTGTTGGACCACCAGTTTTTTCATAGAAAGAAATTGATTTTTTTGCTGACAAAGGAAAATCAGCAAACCAATTGCTATCATGCATGCTCCAATTTGCTGATATTTTTTGAATTGGAGCAGGAGGAACAATTTTATCACGAAGCTGCCCATCCGGATTAAAAATTCCATCTATAAAAAACTTTTTCACATGACCATTGGCAATATCGATCAAACCATAACTTCCAATAAAGCCGCCAGTAGCCCTCATTTCAGAATTATTTTGAAACAAGAAAAGATATTTTCTTGGTCCATTACCTCCTAACAAATCAACAAAAATCTGACTATTATTTAGAAAAAAATCCAAAGAGCTTCTTAGCTCCGGAAGGCTCTGCTTCAATAGTAAAAATTTTTGCTGTTTATCAACAGGAAGATCATCAATAGAAATGCGGTCTATGTTTTGTTGCGCTGCATCAAGTTCAATTTTTGCTTTGGCAATATTTTGTTTGGCATTTTCAAGAACATCCAACAAGGAAATGTCTTTTGAAGATACACCACTTTCAGTATTTTTAAATTGAGATGAAATTCTTGCAACTTCATTAATTGACTTTCCTGCGGCAGAAAAATGTTTGCCAGCCTCAACTGCATTTTTTCCGGAAGAAATTTTTGAAACAAATGGAACAAAGCGCGTAGCATCAATCAAAATACCACCCATAGTGTCAAGCTCATCAGCACCATTGGAAAAATTTGCATACGCCTCAGAAAAATGATTTGATGAATTTTCAAAATTTTGATTTTTAATTTCTCCAATAGCAGAATTAAGATTTGCAAGACCATCTGCACTTGAAGCCAAAACACGCCCCTTGATTCCAGCACCCTTACTGACATATGTAATTCCGCCAATACCAACAAAAACAAACATGGAAACCAATGCAAAAGTTCCAAGTGATTTATTTATGTTAAATTGGAATGGTAACCTATTTTTAGAAAAAAGATCATTGAATGAAAAGTAATCTTGACTATTTTTGCTGCCAAATATTTTTTTTCTAAGGTTTTCCCTCTTTTTTGCTTTTGCTATTTTTTTTGCCACCAATTCCTGTTCAAGACGAGCTTTTGCTTCAGCTCTCAACTCATTTTCAAGCCATTGGGCCTGCAACAACTCTCTCTTCCTTTTTTCTTCCAAGACAAATTCTTGATATGCCTGACTTTGTTTTCGATTAAATTCAGCTGCTCTTTTCAACTCTTCTTGTTGTTTGAGAGCTTGAATTCTTATTGATTCTTCTTTTTCAATGGTTTTTATTCTTTTTTGCGCAATAATTTCTTGCTCCTTTCCTTTGTGTATTTTGTGAATTTTTTCCATGACTGCTTGCTGCTGACGTTCCAAACGTTTTTTTTCATTTTCCAAGATTAATGTCCGTTTTTGTTCTTCCATCAATTTGGCAGCCAAAAATTCAGCTTCCCTGCGTTGATTTTCAATTTTTAATTGCTCCTCTTGCTTGCGACGTGCAATTTCATTTTTTTCAAAAAAGATGTTCTGCTGCTCCAACTGCAAAAAACGCTGCTGTTCTTTTTGACGTTTTGTTTCTTCCTTTTTTTTCAAAACATTCTTTCTGAAATCATTTTTTTCAGGACAAACTGATTTTATTTTTTTCCAATCCAAATCACCAGTTTCATCAACTGGCCTAACATCAAACATCTGAGGAATAATTCTATTCTTAGACATAATCCTTCAAGACTATACTTTGCTTTTTATTTTTTATTTCTAACATTCAAATATATTGAAAGCGTTTCATTCGCCATCTTTTCCCAGCTATATTTTCTGATTCTTTCATAACCCCTTTCAATTAGGCGATCTTTTATCTCTTTGTTGTTTAAAATAAGTTCCACACCTTTGGCAAAATTTTTCCCACCCACTGGAGGGTTGGCATCAACATATAAAGCTGCTTCTCCCAAGACCTCCTTCATGCAAGCATGATCAGAACAAACAACCGCAGCACCCTTGGCCATTGCTTCAAGTGGTGGCAGACCAAAACCTTCATACAACGATGGAAAAACATATGCCTGAGCAAAGCGATACAAAACATCCAAATCTTGATCCGGCACAAACCCCAAAAAATGCACATTTGAAATATTGTTTTTTATAACGTATTTTTTCAAACGTACATAAAAAAAATCTTCCTTCCCAACCAAGGCCAACTGCAAATTAGGAAATTCTTCCAAAATAAGCTCGAATGCATCAATCAAGCTTTCCAAATTTTTGTGAGGATAAGCATTTCCAACATACAACAAATACGATTTAATTATACCATATTTTTCCAAAATCTGGTTGGGACTCACACTAGAAATTCGACACAGATTGTCACTTGCTTCATATGTTACAAATATTTTCCCTGTCGCTTCACTGTATTGACCAATAATGTCGTTTTTTGTGAACTCAGAAACAGCAATTATTGCCGCTGAGCGTTTTATTGCACTACCGATTGTCAATTTATATGCAGCGTATTTTATCCAATACCAAATTGGATTCAACATTGTTCCACGCAGAGTCGGAAAATGTATCAAAATAAGATCATGAATCGTTAGAACAAATTTTTTTCGATACAAAAGAGGCACATTGAAATGTGGAAAATGCATCAGATCAAATTTGTATTTTGCCAACAATCTTGGATACAAAATTTGCTCAGAAAAAGAATACCAGCGATAATCTGCCAACACCTTGGTAAAATTTTTATTAAAAGGTTGATATTCATCAAAGTTTTCTTTGCGCAAAAAAACAACGTATTGATTTTCGATGTCAATCGTTTCCAAGTGTTCAATAAGTTTTTGCGTATAACGTCCCAGGCCTTTGCCTCCAAGACCAAAAAAACGCGCATCAATTCCAATCTTCATGAAGTACTTACAACTTACAACTTACAACTTACAACAAATGCATTTCTGAATTCCAAAATTAGTTATTGGTTACCAGTTGCTTGTTGTTAGTTATTTATATTTTACCATTTTTTCACCAAGAAAAAAAGTTATTTTTCAGTTTTTGAGATTCAACTAGGACTTAGGCCTTGGCAAGTTGTAGTTCTCGATATGAAAGATATAGAAAAATTGCAAGCAATAACAATGTATTCATTGGAGCAAACCAGAAAGGATAGTGCTGTCCAAAAGATTCCAAAATCATAATGGCACCAAGAAAACCGATCGAGTACATCGCACCATTTTTAAGATAAGCAAATTTTGTGATTATATCCATTCCACGGATTGTAAACTCACGAACTACGATTGCACCAATACCATTCCCAATCAAAATAAGAGGCACTGAAATTGTAAATGCAAAAGCTCCAATCACTCCGTCAATCGAAAAAGAAGCATCCAAAACTTCCAGATAAAGCACCTTACTCCAAGCACCCATACCGCTTTTCCCCGACATCAATTCTTTTTCTTTTTCTTCAGCATTCTTTTTGAAGCCATCTGTAATAAAAAATGCTGTGGAGCCAATAGTGGCAGAAAGAGCAAGGATTGGATCAATTTTAAGTGAAATATAAATAATGGCGGTTAGTGAGATCGATGAAATGGCATAGAACCAAGCACTTTTTCTGTGAATAAAGTGCTCAACCAAAAAGGCATACTTTTTTTCTTCCAAAAAAAGCCAAGCCAAAGCCACAAGATACAAATATACTCCCCCACCAAGCAAAAGAAGTGGTTTTGATTTTTCAACATATTCTGAAATGCTCGAGTCACCAGAAAAAGCGAAGCGAAAAACCTCCACAAATGAAAGGGCTGGATTAACCAACCAAATAATTAAAAAAGGTAAAATTCCTCGCACCAGAAAAACAGCGATCAACATTCCCCACAATAAAAAAAACTTTTTTTGTTTTTCAGGCAATGTTTTGAGAACATGTGCATTAACAATAGCATTATCAATACTGCTGATAACTTCAAAAATAATTAGTCCAAATATTACGATAATCGCGCTAAACATAAAAATTGACAATTAAAAAATATAGAATCCCAATAAATTAACATTAAAAAAAACACGCTGAATCCATAAATGGATATATGGATTTAAATCTAATTCTTTTAATAGTTGTTTTAATATTTAATAATATTATATCACAAATTATCACTCATCAAATTTTTCAAAAATCCCCAGTGTTTGACGGGCTGAAGTGCGCCAATTGAATCTGATTGATTGCCTTTGACCACGTGAAGAGATCTCATTTGCAAAATCTCTGTCCAACAGGATTTCCTTCATTGCCAAATACAATTCATCTGGCTTATCAGGATCAATCATAAGACCTCCTTCATCAACAACCTCCGGCAGCGCACTACAATTTGAAGTTATCACGGGAACACCGCAACGCATTGCCTCCAGCACTGGAATTCCAAAACCTTCAAAAAGCGAAGGGTAAACAAAAAGAGAAGCCAGGGTGTAGACAGCAGCCTTGTCCTCATTTGTGATACAACTTGTAAAAATGATGTCCTTGGTAAATTTTGCGCCACGCATTGTGTCCAAGATATCCCCAATTTTCCATCCCATTCCACCAGCAATCACTAATTTATATTTTTCCAGATTTGGACTCCCTATTGATTTTAGTTGATCAAAAGCTTTTACAATTGCAGGAATATTTTTTCGTGGCTCAATAGTTCCAAGATAGAAAATGAAATTAAAAGGCAAATGATATCTTTCCTTGACTTCTATTAATTTTGGATCATTACGATCAAGCTTGATGATCTCATCAGAAATTCCATTATAAATTCTCTCAACCTTCTGCACAGAAATTTTGTAGCGATCAACAATATCATTCCTGGAAGAATCAGAAACTGCAATAATATGATCTGCCTGGCGACAAAGACTACGAGGATTAATAAAGTGATGCCAAGCGCGACGTTTGAGTGAAAATGTTTCAGAAAAAATTTCCCAGGAAAGATCATGAATTGTGAGAATCAATTTTGTTTTTGCAGAAAGTGCAACAAAATTAATATTGGGCATAAAGAAAAGATCAACTCCCCCCAGCATTTTATCCACATGAGGCCAACGCAAATACCAAAAACAAAGATTTAATAATTTGTTTGGATAATTAAAACGTTTCACACTAACATTTTTAAAATGCGAAAAAATACGCTCATCAAAATGAGAGTCATTATATGAATTTAAAAAAAGAATATACTGATTTTTTTTGTCCAATTCAAAAAGATTCTCCAACAAATTGATGGTGTATTCCTCCACTCCGGTTCTTTTTCCGTCACTCAGGCAACGTATGTCAATTCCAATGCGCATAAAAAGTTTTCTTCCATATCATTCTCCCCTCAGATGAGGGGAGATGCCTGAAAGGCAGAGGGGTTTGAGCAATGCCTATCTCAAACCTTACCTTAATCCTCTCCTTATCTAAGGAGAGGAAAATATCGAATTAAACACTTTAACAGGTTACTTCATCATACTCCAAAGCGCATCATCAGCCAATATTGACTTTTTGACGAAAAAGGAGTATAATAGATTGTTGTAGTTGATTTCCCAAGTGAATATCAAAAAAAGCCTATTTATAGGCAAAAAAAACAACTGGCAAAACGCCAAAAGGAGACTACTCATGATCAGCCTAAAAATGCTTATTCCATCAATCGTAGCAGCAATACTGGGTCTAGTTATTGGCTTCTATCTCACAAGAGATGAGGTGATCACTGGAACAATAACCACTGAAGGGAAAATAGTGGTTGTTGGCAACAAGGCGGTTCAGCAGGAGAGGCTTGACGGCAAGACAGAATACATGGAAAACATAACAAACATGGATTCTCACAGAAAAAACCTTCAGACAATCCAGCGAGAAGGAAAGTCCGTAAGAATTTTATGGACTGCAACAAAACATAAATACCCATCCTTCCAGGAGAACCGCCTCGACAAAATCGAGTAACTCCTGCGAACAAACGGACACTATCACGAAACTCGTGATAGTGTCCGTTTTTTATTTAAAATTTAAAGTTGATTTTTATGCTCTTCAACCCTACTCTCGATAAAAGTTTTCATTTTTTCCTTGAAAATTTCACGATCGAACTTTAGATGCATCGAATGATAATTTTTCAAATCGCTGAACAGCATCAATAATGTCCTCGCTGTTTTGTTTGTCAAAAAACACTCCCATCTTCCCTTCTTCCATATGCTCTGGGATATCTCCGCCACGAAATGCGATGAGGGGCTTTCCTGAAGCAAGAGCTTCAATTGCCACAATACCGAAATCCTCTTCTTGCGGAAAGATAACAGCCTGACATTCCGCATAGTGTTTTTTAAGTTGCTCATCATCAACACGCCCCAAAAATTCAATAGTTGGTCCTGCAATTTTTTGCAACCTTTTCAGCTCCGGTCCACGACCAATGATTTTGAGTGGCAATTTCATTTCATTAAAAGCTCTAATAGCAACAGAATGTCTTTTATATGCGATAAGCCTGCCTACCATAAGAAAGAACCCTGCCTCGACTCGCGAAGACGTTCGCTCGTCGACGCGAGGCGGGTTTTCATTCGAATTGGATACTTGAACTGAAAAATTATTTGTATCCACAGGAGGATGAATAACAATTGAATCTTTGTGATAATATTTTTTAATACGACGTGCCACAAAATTAGAATTAGCAATAAAAACATCGACTCTGTCAGCGCTAACTTTGTCCCAAAGTCGAATATAATTCATTGCAAACGGAATAAGTTTTTTAACCAGATGTGGAAAATAAAAATCGCGCGTATATTTTTGGCAATCATCCCAAGCATAACGCATTGGTGTGTGCATATAACAGATATGCAGAGTGTTTGGCCCGGTAATTATTCCCTTGGCATAACTTGAAGAATCAGAAACAACCACATCATAATTGGAGAAATCAAATTGTTCGATAGCCGGGGGCATCAGAAGAGGAAAGATCCGATGCCACCTGCGGGCAAAAGGAAAATTTTGAAGATATGATGTATAAATTCTTTTATCCTCAAAAACACCGTGCATCGCATCTTTGTTATGCAAAATTGTATAAATTGGCGCGTAAGGATAAAGCTCGGTGAGACATTCAAGCACTCGCTCAGCTCCCCCATATTGCACCAAATAATCATGAACAAATGCTATGCGCATATCATTAGTTATAAAGTTCTTAAAGTTTGTAATGTTTATAAGGTTGTTTTTGCATTTTCTTTATGAACCTTATGAACTTTTTACCTTATAAACTTGCATTTTTTATATCAACAATCATCAACTGTATCTTTTTATTTCCATTCCATTCATCTTTTTGCACATTACAAAGAACATCAATCACGTCATCCTCTTTTATGCTTTGATATTTTTCAAAACCATTAAAACTAACGGCTTCAAATATTTTTGGTTCTCCATTGGTTGGAGAAAGAAAAAATTTAATATGCTTGTTTCCGCTCCCAAGTACACGCTTTTCTCTAACGATCAAATTACGTATTGCAAAAATTGGCTCGTCATTGCCTTGGCCAAAGGGTTTTAATTTTTCCAAATCTTCCAAAAATTTAAAATTGATAATTTCCACATCAAGTTCAGCATCCACCTTTATTTCAGGAACCAAATCCACACCATCAAGCTTTTCATTTATCAAAAAATCCATCTTTTCATAAAATTTTTCAAGATTTTCATTGGCAACAGAAACTCCAGCAGCTTGAGAGTGACCCCCGTGTTTTTCAAGTAATTTACCACACTGTTCTATGGTTTCAATAATATTAATTTGAGGAATACTCCTGAAAGATCCTTTGCTTATTTTTTCTCCTTTTTGAAAAATAGCAGTTGGCTTGTTGAATTGTTGAACAATTTTTCCTGCCACCAAGCCCACAACACCTATCGGAAAATGTTCTCCAATTGCAAAAATAAATTTCTTTTCAGCGAACATGTTCTCTGCTAAAATTTTTACTTCATCCACCACTGTTTGCGTAATTTTTTGTCTTTCTGTGTTGCTTTCTTCAAGCTCCAAAGCAAAATCACGTGCAGCGACAACATTGTTTTCCATAATGAGATCATAGGCAAGATTTGCATGATTGATTCTTCCAGCAGCATTGATGCGAGGAGCAATATAAAAAGAAACTTTTTTGGTGTCAGGAATAACATCCTCGTCAATCATGATTCTCCCAACAGCGCAAAGCTCATTAATACCAGTGCGTCGTGTTTTTGAAAGAACAATCAAACCATACCTTACAAAAAGCCTGTTTTCTCCAATAAGAGGAACGCAATCGGCAATGGTTCCAATCGCCACCAAATCAAGCATCCACTTTGAAAGTTGCATCTTTTCTGGCATAAGCCTTTGAAAAATTGCTTGCACAACCTTAAACGCAACTCCGACTCCAGCCAAATCCTTGAAAGGATATTTTTCAGCATTTTTAGCATGAGGGTTTATGATTGCATGAGCAGCAGGAAGTATTTCTGGAACATGATGATGATCTGTTATTATCACATCTATTCCAAGCTCCAAGGCTTTCTCTGTTTCAATAATATTTGTAATTCCGCAGTCAACCGTTATTATGAGAGCAACTTTTTTTTGCGCAAACTTTTCAATAGCCTCAACATTCATTCCATATCCTTCAGTTCGCTTATCAGGAATATAGACAAAGGAATTAATTTCAAGAAGATCAAGTGTTTGCTTGATAATTGCAGATGAAGTTATGCCATCTGCATCATAGTCACCAAAAACAACAACCATCTCATCGTTTTTTCGAGCCTTATCTATTCTTGCAACAACCTTCTCCATGTCCTCAAAAGCAAAAGGGTCAAAAGAATCTCTTTGATAATCTGGTGCGATAAATTCACGAATTTCTTTTTCTGTTTTTATGCCTCGTGAAAAAAGTAGTTGTGCTATCAAAGGATGAATGTCTATTTCTTTTGAAGAAGACAGAATTTGAGCTGATTCATTTAAATCATTAAACGACCATTTAGCCATAACGGATTAATATGCAATTATATTTAATTTGGAATTTCAAACAAAAAACAACGAGTCTTTTAATGATACATACTTACCAAGCTTTATACAAGTTAATCATTTTGCAAATGATCCACAGTGAGAACACACGAATTTCGCTTCCATCGCCCTGTTCTGAGTGTTTATTAAGCGCAAATCCAGCACAAGACTTTCGCCACATTCCAAGCATTTAAAATTTGATTGAAAATTAAATTCTTTTGCAAGTCTTTGAGCATCCAGAGCAGTTGGATTAAATTCTAATTTATATTCACTTCCAATTTCAGTGAACAATGCATTGATGCGCTCAATAACTTCAACAGGACGAGTTATTCCTCTTATGATAAAATCTTTTACGCCAAGTTCATTGGCTCTAGCCTTGTCTTCTTCTCTCCCCATGTGAGAAGAAATCACAACAGGAATCGCAGAAGTCATGACAATTTTTTTGAGCGATTCAATCATGGAAAAACCATCCATGCGAGGCATAACTATTCCAGTGAAAATAACATCAGGCATTTCCTTGGTTGCCTTGTCCAAACCTTCGATACCATCATTTGCCAAAATAACTTCAAAATTTGCGTTTTGAAGAATTTCTGCATACATTTCCTGAAGTTCGATATCATCATCAACAATCAGGATTTTTCGTTTTTTGTTTTCCATAATGTTTTATTTTTTATGAAATTATAAAATTATTTTAATATCTACAGCAACAGATTTTTGTCCATCCGTATTTATAAAAAGCGGATTGATATCAAATTCACGCACATCCTCATTTTCCAATGCAAAATCCATCAAACCATGCACTATGTTCACAAATTCATCAATATCAGCACTCTTTTGAGAACGAACACCTTGAAAAAGAAAACTTATTTTGCTCTGCAGTATCTCGGTTTTTATTCTCTCCTTGGACATTGGTGGAATCATAAAATTTACCATTTTGAATACCTCTGTATAAATTCCACCCAAACCATAGACAATAACCGGACCAAAAATTTCATCTCTTTTTATACCCAAGATAAGTTCTGCAAATTTTCCATTCATTGGCTGAATGATCAAACGCTCCATTGGAAAATCTTTTTGCAATCTTTGCACGGCAACTTCTAATTCTGAAAAATTTTTGATATTGAGAACCAGGGCTTGCTTGTCAGATTTGTGCAAAACTTTATCACTATCAACTTTCAAGACAACTGGATATTGTCCTGTTTCAGAAATATTTTTTCCTGGCAAAAGTTCCAAAGACTCAACTGGAGTTATTCCGTACTTTTTCATTACAATTGCTGCTTCAGAAAAATACAAGGCGCTTCTTTTTTCTTCAAAAGCCCCAGCTATTATGCTTGAAACTTCCTTTTTACGAACAATGTTAATGCCTGGCTTTTCAGATTTTTGTTTATTTTTCTTGAAAACATTCCACTTATAATATTTATCCAAAACCCTAACAGCACTATCAGGATTTCCAAAATTTGGAATAAAATTTTCTTTCAAATCAGCAAGTGATTTTCTTATTCGATCACCGCCAATAAAAATAGTCATCAAAACATTGGCACTATTTTTTTTATTTTCAATTATAGTTTCAGTAATTTTTTCCACTGGAGTTTGTTGTTGTGGAGTAAGCACGCAAATATGAGTGCCAATGTTTTTATCCCTCAAGACATCCAAGGCCGCTTTGTATCTGTCAGCAGCAGCATCACCAAGCAAGTCAATAGGATTTTCAACTGATGATTCAGGTGGCAAAGACTTTTTAATTTCTTCTTTGATTTTTTTTGAAAAATCAGCCAAAACAACTTCTTTATCCTTAAAAGCATCTGTTGTTAAAACACCAGCACCACCAGCATTTGTTATTACTGAGACCTTATTATTTTTCGGAGCATCGACAAATGAAATAAACATGAGCAAATCAAAAAATTCTTCCAAATCATCAGCTCTTATTATGCCTGATTTTTCAAAAGCTATGTCCATAATTTCATCACTGCCAGCCAATGCGCCAGTGTGTGAAGAAATTGCAAGTTGCGCCTTTTCAGTTTTGCCCGCCTTTAAAATAACAACCGGTTTTATTCTGGAAACTCTCCTTGCAGTTTCAATAAATTTCTGACCATCCTTAATACCCTCCAAATACATTCCTATAACCTTTGTTTGATTATCGTTGGCAAAATATTCCAATAATTCAGATTCTGCCAACTGCATCTTGTTACCAACCGAAACAATATTTGAAAAGCTGAGATTCTCTTGTTTTGCTTTATCCATCAAGGCCACAGCCAGAGCGCCAGATTGCGAAATAAAAGCAATATTTCCAACTTCTGGCATCCCTCCGGCAAAAGAAGCATTCAATTTCAATCCGGGGACAATAAATCCCAAACAGTTTGGTCCCAAAATATTAAGGCCATGCGTATTTGAAAGTTCTTGCAATTCCTTCTCTAGTTTTTCTCCCTCCTGCCCAATCTCAGAAAATCCAGCTGAAATAACAACAAAATTTTTAATTTTACGCGCACTTTCACGTATAACTCCAACCACGAATTTTGCCGGAACAGCAATAATGGCAACATCAACATCTTTTTCAATCAATGACAAAGATGAGTAACATTTTTTGAGCTTCAATAATTTATAAGAAGGATTGACAAGATATACTTGACCCCTATAGCCAAGTTTCAAAATATTGTCCGTAATAACGGTTCCAACTTTACCTTTTTTATTTGAAGCACCAACAATTGCGATTGAAGCTGGAGCAAAAAGATTTTCTAAGCTTTTTTTTGACATTATTTTTATATTTTTATAATTTTGGTTAGTATTAGAACTTACGCATTTTCTCAACCATTTATTCCATTATAACTCTTTTCTTGGATCATGCGCAAATCATAATTTCTAAAAAGTTTTTGTTTTCCATAAAAAAATGTCCCGTGATTGGGACATTTTTTGAAAAAATTTTGAAATGTTTTATAAGCCGACTTTTTTCAGATCTTCCATGATTCTTTTTTGTTCGCGCGTTGGATTTTTTGGAACATCCACCACAACCGTTACCAATTGATCACCACGATAACCGGTTCTGTTTAATTCAGGAACACCATGACCTTTTATGCGAAAAATTTCTCCAGACTGAGTTCCCGCAGGGACTTTCATCTTAACGCTTCCATCAATTGTTTTTACTTCAATTTTATCGCCAAAGACTGCTTGAGAAAATGTGACATGCTCGACAGAAAGAAGATTATTTCCTTTTCTTTCAAAACGCCCGTGTGACTTGATATGAACATTAATAAACAAATCTCCACTACGACCACCTCTTTCGCCAGCCTCTCCTTGTCCCTGGACAGAAATTGTCTGACCATTGCTAATCCCAGCAGGAATATCCACATGCACATTTTGCTGTTCTTTTACTCTGCCTTCCCCACCACATTTATGACATTTTTGCGTAAATGTTTTGCCTGCACCATGACAAGTTGGACAAGTAACAACTTGAGAAAATGAACCGAAGATACTTCTTGATGCTTGACGAACCTGCCCTGCTCCTTTGCAAGTTTGACAAGTTTCCTCTTTGGAACCAGGTTCTCCTCCTGATCCTTTGCACAAATCACATTGCGACAAACGGCGAAGTGAAAAGTCTTTCCCAACACCCGAAACCATTTCTTCGAAAGTTATTTCTGCATCAACCTGAATATCCCTCCCGGCTTTGCGATTATTTGCCCTGCTTGATCCTCCTCCAAAAATATCAGAAAAAATATCTTCAAATCCTTCACCAAAATCAAAGCCTTGACCATTGAATCCTTGTTGAAAACCAGAAAAATCAAATCCACCAAAACCTTGACCACCCCCTCCCCTTTGATCAAAATTTGATCCAAATTGATCATATTGCTGACGCTTGGACTTATCTGAAAGCACTTGATAGGCTGCATTTATTTCCTTAAATTTTTCCGCATCTCCACCAGATTTGTCCGGATGATGCTTGTGCGCCAACTTACGATAAGCCTTCTTGATCTCATCATCAGAAGCATTTTTATCAACACCTAGAGTTTTATAATAATCCGCCATTTTTGTCTTTGAGGAACGAGAAGCTACAAAAATGAGCGTCCCGCACCAATTCTTTAATTAAAACATACTATTAATACAATCTAAGCCGGAGGCGATTCCGTGCAATAATTCCAATCATACCATTAAATATAACTTGGAATTTGGTGCTGGGATTGCGCTCCTATATTTTTCTTACCAATACATATTACAACTAAATAAAAAAATTAGCAATCCCTTGGTGGGAGTGCTAATTGAAAAAGTTTTTTTAGGCACCACTATTCCAAAATTTCCTTTGAAACAGCGACTGTTTTCACGCCAAGCACTTTTGTTTTAAGTAAAACAAGCACCACAAATTTAACAATCAAAAACCATAGTATGCTCATGACAGAACCTATTGGATATATTGTCAAAAAGAGAACTGCCGCCAAAATCATTGAGAACGTTGGGTTTTTTTCCTCCCCACTCATGCCGGGATTAAAATATTGATCTATTTTATTATTAACAAGACCTGTAAATATATCAGATATTTTTTCGCTGCCCGTTAAAACTGTCCCTGTTAGATCAGAAAATTGAGCTCTTCCGGCGACAAGAATTAATTCTTGATTTTTTTTCGAAAGCTGTGACTCGGCATTAGAAAAGTTCTCCATCGCTTGCTGCTTTATTGCAGCTCTCTGAGCAGGACTAAGATTGGCTGGGATCTGAGCATCCAATAATTGCTCATTTTGTTGTGTCAAAAAATTATTATCGCCAGCAGCATCCTTCTGCGTCTGCAAAATAAACTGATCTACAGTCAATGTTTCATCTTCCAACGATTTAAATTGAGGACTTACTGAAGAAAGAAAAGGGATTGCAATCTTTTTTGTAACAAAACTCGCATCAAAATGAGGAACTTTTTTCTCGCCATCAAAATTACTCATAACAACATAGTATTGCATTGTTATGATCACAGTAATAGCAATAAGCATATATGTTTTGCCAGCACGTAAAGATTTCCAGATGCTTATTTTCAAATTGAAATCCATATCCTCCTTGATTCTCCTGACTGCCAAAAACAGAAAAAAGCCACCTAATAAAATCGCCAAAAATTGGAGCAATTCAAAAGCAAAGATGAGACTCAATAACAATGAACCAAACAACACAATCCTTAAGAACAAATCATTCCGCAAAAGTACCGCGCCCAAATAAACAAAAATAATATAAACAGAAAAAAATATCATCGGCACAACCCAAGTGCTTGAATTTGGAACTATTATGGCATCTCGTACTGATTGCCAAGCCAAAAAAGCAAAAACAAGTGTAGATACACTCAAAATTAATTCCGTGATTTTTCTTTTATTTTCCATACTTAAATAATAACAGAAAAAGAACAATTTTGCCATGCTATACCTTTAATGATCTTTTTCTTCAAAATTTAAAAAGCCATGATGCGAAATTTCGCATCATGGCTTTTTTCTTTGACCTTCAGATTCTTTGCCGTGCAAGTTCAACATTTCTCTCCCTGCACAACGCAACTATTTCATCGAGCATTTCACTATTATGATCAAAAAAGGTTTTCTGCTGGAGCATTTTTTCAATCATAAAAAGAAAATCACAGAATTGACAAATGCTACTGGCATCTAGAAATGCTTTTATCGAAACTGTACTCATCGAACTGAGCAAGTCCCAAAAAATAGCAAACTCTTTGTGATCGCCAATTTCCACAAAAACAAGACTAGCCGCTATCCCATCTCGCTTTTTTTCTTCCTCGTTCCTGAAATTACACATGAAGGAAAAACGAATGATTTGAGCAGTATAATCATCACTGCCTCTTTTAAGCAATCTAACTTTCCGAAAAGTCTCTCCGAACATGGCGCACCTTGTATGATACAGTTAAGATTTTGACAATTTAAAAAGAAGCCTTTATCCTAAAATCAAAGGATAGAGGTTTCGGCAAATCCCTTGAGCGTTAGGGC
>Ga0076169_115_pt1 | contig 25461 bp, 27 predicted proteins | sample RifGroD2_FD_67766 | JGI IMG/M metagenome (GOLD analysis project Ga0076169, IMG submission 67766) | Parcubacteria (Moranbacteria) bacterium GW2011_GWD2_36_12 | reverse complement strand
CTCCACAGCAAGTAATGCCCGAGGAATAATATGGGATGCCTTATTGGGCATTGTGGCAGCTTTAGGAGCATACCTGATTCTCTATGTTATTAATCCTGATTTAACAAAATTGAATATTAGTTTTACCACTGTGGATGTGACAGAAACAGAAGGAACCCCAATGGGACAAGCTGGCATATGTAAACCAGTTGCAACAGGGGATTGTAGTGTTGCCAATCTGTCCTCAACATTTGGTGCAAAGGCAAATGAAGCTTCAAGTATTTGTAATGGAGAAAGTGAAGGAAAGGCAATTCCTAGTGGTGTGGATATATGTGCGGATCGAAATCCTGCATCATGGGGTCTTTTTCAGATAAATATAACGGCGCATCCAGTTGGAGGATTTGATTGCCCAAGTGCTTTTTCTGGTGGAACTTATACAAGTAAAAATCATAACTGTAGAGTTAAAACTGATCCAGCTTCACAAGCTCTTTATCAAAATTGTGTTACAGCAGCCAAAAGTGCCTCCCATAATATTGCAGCAGCCAAAAGTGTTTTTAGCAGTGCGAAAAATAGCTGGAGACCGTGGGGTGCAAACAAGAAATCAAATTGTAATTTTCGTTAAACGTATTTTTTAAAAATAAAAATGAAAAAATTATTTATAATATCAGCAACTTTGTTGTTGGTTGTGCTTATTTTCTTGGGTGTATATAATTTTGCATTCAAGCAAAATAGTGGCGTCGAGTTAAAATCAGCCAATCCTATTGCTTCAGAAGTTTCAAAAGTTATTCTTTCTGAAAATAAGGAAAAAATAACACCGATTAGTGACGGTGCTGTTTTGGGAGCTGTTGTTAATAAAAAAACTGAAAAAATTAGATATTATGAATTAGCGACAGGTTTTGTTTGGGAATCTTCTTCTGATGGAAAAGAAAAACAACAAGTAACAAGCACAAAGGTCGCTGGACTAAAAAATGTTTCTTGGTCTCCAGATAGAAACATGGTTTTAACAATGGCTGAAAAAGAGGAGAAAACTTTTTTTTATTTGTATGATCATGTTTCTAAAAAAAGCACACTCTTGAAGGATGGATTGGATAACGTTGTTTGGGATAATATTGGAACTAAGATTTTTTATAAATATTTTAATGCTGACACCAAGGAAAAAACATTAAATGTTTCAAATCCTGATGGTAGTGATTGGCAAAAAATTGCTGACGTGGCAGATAGAAATCTTTCAATATCCGCTGTTCCTTTGACCTCAACTGTTTCTTTTTGGAATTTTCCGAATGCAAAAGAAGAAACAAAATTGAGAATAGTTGGGGTTACGGGTGGAGAAATAAAAACAATTTTAAGCGATAAATACGGTGCTGATTATTTGTGGTCTCCAAAAGGAGACAAGGCTTTAGTGAGCTCCTTGCAAAACAAGGATTCTAAAAGTGTTATGCTTGGAATTGTGAGTATTGATGGAAAATATCAGGACCTTAATATTCCAACATTCGTTTCGAAATGTGTTTGGGCTGAAGATAACAAGACGCTATATTATGCGCTTCCTGGTGAAATGCCATTTGACGCTGTGATGCCGGATGATTATCAAAATAATAAATTTAATACGAGTGACACGTTCTGGAAAATGGACATAGCTACTGGAGAAAAAGAAAGAATTATTGAAGCTGTTGATATTAAGGAAAAGTATGATTCTTCCTCATTGTTTTTGTCTGCCACAGAGGATGCACTTTATTTTATAAATAAAAGAGATCATAAGTTATATCGCATTTCTCTTTGAAGGTATCACTGATTATTTAAGATGAAAATAAAAAACAAAAAAACAAAATTGATGCTATTATCGATTGCGGTGTTCAGCGCCAGCTTTTTTGCTATTGCTTTTAGTGAAAATGTACGTGCTGTTAATGTCCCAGCCGTACCTTGTTTATGTAAAACATCGCTAGATTCCATGCAAAACAGCGGAACGAAATATTTTGCCTCTGAAGCCGATTGTGATCAATATTGTTCAACTAATTATGGAAAAAATGCAGTGTATGCACTTGGTATAGGTGGTGGAGAATATAAGCCTGTTACAAAAACAAGTGGAACAGTGGTAAACACTGTACATACATGTGTTTGTACCAATGAAGGAATATATAGCAATGCCATCACTGGGACGTTTGCAGTAAACAATGAAAGTAGCTGTATTTCTCAATGCAGAAGCTTTAGTTCAAAAATATATCAGTATGATAATAAGTGGAAAGATCTTCCTGTTGCCTCAGATCAAGTTCAAACAATTCAAATATACTCTCCTAGAATCATTCCCTGGCTTTTTTCAAGCAAAATCAGAATTGACAGATCTTCCAACAATGATTCTTGCAATCTATAAGTTTGGAATTTGGACCATTGGAATAGCAGGACTTTTTATGCTAGTAGTTGGAGGCTTTACTCCACAGCAAGTAATGCCCGAGGAATAATATGGGATGCCTTATTGGGCATTGTGGCAGCTTTAGGAGCATACCTGATTCTCTATGTTATTAATCCTGACTTAACAAAATTGAATATTAGTTTTACAAAGGTGGATGTGGAAGAGGTGGAATCAGTACCGGCCGGAGGCTCAATCTTGGCCGAGGGAAGACTCACTGATGTGGTGGCCCGGCAAAATCTTTCTGCAGCAGGCATAAGTGTAAATAAGGCAAATTGTTCAAGCCCGCAAGCCACGAACTGTACAAGTCTGGAAGGAATTCCAGCTATTACAATAAGCAATTTGATTGCACTTAAAAATGCTTGCAAACAATTTAATGCAAGTTGTTCATTTGTTGTTACTGGCGGGACAGAGGCTGGACACAAATCACATGGCTCTGGAAATCCAATGATTGATATCAGAGAAGACGCTGTAGTTACTAGCTTTCTGAAGGATGTTAAAGCGAAAAAGCAATATGCAAATTACGCAATTGGGCAAGTTTGTACTGTTTCACAAAACAATTTAAGCAGCATTTCATATAATCACTCGTATGAAAAAACATGTCAGGATCCTTCATCCGTACCCCACTTTCATTTTTCATTCAGTGGCTAAGCTTTATAATGTTGTTTGTTAAGATAAGTTGTTAAAAAAATACAAATCCAAAACAAAAAAGCTAAATCATTTTTCCAAAAAGGAGTGTCGATCAATCCGTGTAGAATTGTGTAAAGAAAAAAACCAAATAGTGGTGCGGCGAGAGCTGCACTTTTTTTGTTTCTTAATAGTTGCCAGAGTGTGGTAAAAATAAAATATAGCAACAAGAGAAAACCAATCAGACCAAGTAATCCTGCTTGTAGCCAAAAAGCCAAAAAAACATTGTGAGGCTGTGGAATTGCCCATTCTAAATATGGAGGATAGTATTTTTGCATCGCTAAATAAGAAGATTGAAAATTTCCAGGACCAATTCCAATAAAGGGGTTATTTTTAATTAGTTGAATGGAAACTTTCCATATTGTTTCACGTGAAGTAAGAGAAGAACGAGAAGACAAATCCAGCAAAGAAATCATTTTTGGTGAGTTTTTTTGAGAAACAAAAAGCAAAAGACCACAAATAAAGATAAATAAAATAATTGCAAGAATTATTTTTTTAAATGGTTTTACTGTGAGGCTCACAATTATTAATGAGCCAAGTAGTGCGAGCCAGGCAGCATATGAATAAGTATAGTAAAGCGAAATAAGAAGTATTATTAAGAGCATAGCGTGTAAAAATATTTTTTTGAAAGAATGTTTTTGTAAAATAGATATTAGCATAAAATATAATCCAAAAAAAACACCTGGCGTAATATACATTGCTAAATGATTAGGTGACAAATAAAAAGCACTTAGACGACTGTCGTAAGTGGTGATTTCAAAAAGTTTATAAAAAATAGCAATAATACTAACTGCAGTAGTTGAATAAAAAATACTTTTGTATATTTTTTCTATATTCAATGTGAGATCTAATTTTAAATAAAGCATGAAAGAAAAAAGTATAGGAAGAATAAACCATCCTTTTAAAATTCCAAGCCCGACAAGGTGATTATTATTAAAAAATATTGAAAGTAATAATCCAAAAACAATAAGAAAACAACTAAAAATAAATATCATTGGAAGCTCTAAAATTTTTTTTAAAAACAACTTTTTATCATTAACGACAACAAGGATGATTGAAGACAGTGCAAGCAATTCAAGAATATTGGTTGGTATGTTAAAAACATTTATCTTGATTAGATAAAGAGGCATGCAAAAAATTACCAATAAGAAAAAATTATTTAGGGTTAGTAGTTTCTTCATGAGTATGTTTTAAGGTTGATAATGCTAATATTATTAAGAATAAGGGCAGGACATGTAAAGAATATAGGGGATTCTCAACTAATGAATGAGTTGCAAAAATGGTTATGCTTGCAACACCCGCAATAAAAAATTGCTCATTTTTTGATAGATTCCAAAAATTCTTAAATGCAAATAACAATATTCCGATAAAAACAGCGGCAGCAATAAGACCAAGTTCAGCTGCAATATCAAGATATGCATTGTGAGCGTATATTGGTTCGCGATAAGTCGCCTGTGGTTTTATTGCTAATGAATATCCTCCTATTCCAACGCCAAAAGGGTGTTTTTTTATGAGCGCAATGGCTTGTTGCCAATTGGAAAGACGTGCCTGGTTTGATCCTTCTTGTACATCAAAAGATGAGGAAAGTCTGCTGGTCACGGGATTATGTGGAGCAATTATAAATAAACAAACAAAAATTACCGCACCTGCCAATATTTTTTTTGCAGTTTTTATTGAAACCAGCGGAAGAATAATTAATCCTCCAGCTATTAGTGCTAAATATCCTCCTCGTGTAAAAGTTAATATGTCGGCAATAATTAAGGAAATTATTGAAAAAAGAAGCCATTTTTTATGGGAATTGGCTGTCGCCCAAAGTGCTATGGAAAAAGGAATAAGCATTCCTAAATAGTATGACAACATATGTGGATCAGGAAAAATTGCAACTGCTCTCATGTATGTTGTGCCATCACTATTTATTAACCAACTAGGATATGTAAATACTGCAGTGGCAAATGTTTTCCCTAGAAAAAAAGGAGCAATGTGGGTAGATAGAAAAAGTGAGACCCTATCAACTCCAAAAATGAACTGAGAAATAAATTGTATTATTCCAACCAAAGCTAGGATGGTAGCGCCACTAACAAGAAAGAAAAAAGCTTTTTTTTGTTTATGAATATTATTTAAAATAGTCGCAGCCAAAAAGTAAAGAGGTGCTATAGAAAGTGGAAAAAATAATTTTCTCATTGACCAAGAAAGGTTTGGAGAAAAGAAAAGGGAAATACTTGCAAGAATTAGAAATATTCCCAACAGATAAGTTATCCAATTTAGTTTAAACAAAAGAAGCTTATTTTTTGGTGTAATGAATAGCCAAATCAAAAACATTATTGGAATTAATATTCTAATAACAGCTAAATCAATACCGCTGTACGGATTAAGTGCAAATTGAAAAGGTAGAAATGCACAAAAGACTAGCAATGTATAATAAAAAATATTATTTCCATCTAGTAGTAATCTTAGTTGTTTTAATAATTTTGGAATCAACAATGATCGCATAGGTATTTAAACGAGTGTTAATTTTTGTTAAACCATAAAGTTGGCATTCGTAGTAATTTTAAAAAAAATAAAGAGAAAGTCCCGAAATGTTTTTTAAAATAATAATCTTGCGATTGATAATAGTACTTTTTTTGTTGATTTGAGTTTGAGGAGCTTTGTCCTCCTATGTGTAAAACTTGGACAGATGGTAAGGAAATAATTTTTAATTTTTTCTCCAAAACTCTTTTGCAGAGATCAACGTCTTCAAAATACATAAAAAATTTTTCATCAAAACCTAAAAGCTCATTGAAAAGTGATTTTTTTATAATAAACGCAGCGCCACTTGCCCAACTTACTTCAACAGGGGAATCTTGCCCCCATAACCGCTTGCTCTTGATAATGCCAAAATTATTTTTCACAATATCCCATAATGTTATATCGTAGCCCGTGCTCCACGGCTGTATTTTTCCAGAAGAAGTTATGAGATGAGGTGCGGTAATGCCAACGAATGGATCACTCATTGCTACTATCAAATCCATAATGTTTCCAGTAATGATTTCGGTATCTGGATTTAAAAAGAAAAGAAAGTTTCCCTTTGCAGTTGAGGCAGCTTGATTACAAGCTTTAGCAAAACCCTCATTAATTCTATTTTCAATGATGCGCACATTTTCAGTCGGAAAAATACTTGTTATTAAAGAAGAATCATTATTGATAATAAGTATTTCATATGAGACAGTAGTTAAGCTTTTTTGCAACGACTCAATACAGCGAGAAAGATATTGCTCGCTTTTGTAATTGAGAATTATAATAGAAATTTCCATATGCCTTCACGGATTCTTATTTAGATAATTTCTTAAAATCTTTGTATGCCTGAAGCACATTGGTGGCAGAGACATCCTTTTTGATATATATGTTAAAAAGATTTTTCATTTTTCTTAAAATAAGATATGGTGAAAGCCATAATTTCCAAAGAAGAGAACTATGTGTTTGAAAAAAGAGAAGACCAGACAAAACAAGCCAATAATTTTTTGAGCCATTGCTGTTGCTTTGTTCTAAATGTTGAATATGTGCAGAGGGATCAACGAGTAGACCAAAACCGGCCTTTCTTGTGCGCAGAGAAAAATCAGCATCTTCATAATAAAGAAAGAAGCGTTCATCAAAAAGGCCAATTTTTTTAAAAACTTCTTTTTTAATAAGCATTGCGCAACCACTAAGATATTCTGAAAAGTATGGAATAGAGGAATATTTTGTGGTCAAATGTATTGCTCGCATTTTTTCCCATACTATTTTTCCTCCAGCAAACCAAATACTATTGTTGTCGCTGGTTAAAATAAGTGGGCTTATGATGCCGGCGGATGTATTTTTTTCAGCAGTTTTTATTAGGGAGGATAGTGTTGTTTTTTCTAATAGAGTATCATTATTTAAAACAAAAACGTAATCTGCAAATTTTTCCAATGCGAAGCGAATACCAATATTGTTACCTTTCGAAAAACCAATGTTTTCCGAATTTTTAATAAAATGTGAACGCGAAAAATTAAGCTTGGCTTGTTCAAATGATCCATCATCTGAATTATTATCAACAACCACAATTTCGAAATTAGGATAATCAGATTGAAAGACAGAAGTAAGACAATTTAGTAGGGTTGATTTGCCATTAAAATTTAAAATTACAACAAAAATTTTGGGAAAATTTGAATTCATCATAAAAAGGATACTCTTAAAAAGATAGTCTTGTTATTTATAAAAACAGTGCAGCACCTACTGATTACTCACAATGCTCCGCAATTCTTTTATGGTAAGAGTTTTGGTAATCCAAAGCAATAAAATATAAACGAGTGAGCTTTCAAGGGCAAGAACTGGAAAACTATGTGGTTTGAAAGTGAAAAGGAATAATGCCATTATTAATCCTGAAAAAAGGATGCGTAAGAAATTTTGAGATGAAGGCTTGTAGCCAGTATATTTAATAGTAAGAATAAGTCCTATAAAAGCAACTAAAAATTCTGTTAAAGTGGAGATTATGGCTGATGCGGTGTAAGAGTAGGTTGGAATAAAAAGGAGATTAGCTGATACATTAAAAATAGCACAACCAACCAGCATCCAAAGCATTTTTTTCTGATTATTACTTGCAATTAATATGTTGTTAAATAATCCGCCAAAAAAGATGAAGGCAAGTGCAAAAATAAGAATCCTTAGCGTATTGGCAGCCTCAGAAAAGGCTGATCCTCCAATAAGGTTAATTATGCCTTCAGAAAGAAAAAGTGTACCAATGATAATAGGCACAATAATTATGATAAAAACCTTTATTGTTTCATTGGCGAGGTGTGTAAATTGTTTTTTGTCTGAAAAAATATGGCGTGAAAACATTGGAAACATTAAGCCTGTTATCATGGCTGGAAAAAAAGAAACATTCTCAATAACCTTATAGGCAGCGTTATAAATACCAACTTCGGTGTTTGTTTTTAATATTGAAAGCAGGATTGTGTCTATTTTGAAATAAACAAAAATTACAATAGCTGAAAGACCCAGTGGCGCAGATTCTTTTAAAAATTTTTTCCAATAAACAAAATCAAATTGTAATTTTAGTGGTATATATTTTTGCACTAATAGTAGGACAACGGTAAAATTAAAAATCATTGCAACAAGGATGGATAAAATGATAGTGGTAAATCCAAGGTTGTACCGTACTGCAAAAATAATTATTCCAATTTGAATTATTTTTCCAAGAACTTCAGCAGTGGCAACCTTGTCCATGGCAAGATTTTTCTGAAAAACACCATTAAGAACCATATAGGTGGAAGAAAAAACGAAAGAAGCAGCTGCAATAAGAATTCCTACTTTTACATCATGGGAATAAGGTAGGAAAAAAACCAAAATAGGCACTATTAAAAAAACAAAAATAGAAGATGTTAATCGCAGTGCAAAAGCATTGCCAAGAATCTTTTTTTCGTCAGCACCAGCTCTTGAAATTTCTCTAGCTGTGATTGAATATAATCCAAGATCAGCGATACTGCCAAAAAAAGCAAAAAAAGCCAAGACGGTAGAATAATCGCCAAAGCCTTCTTTTCCTAAATAGCGGGTAATAAAACCAATACCTACCAATGCAAGGATGGTAGACAATATTTTTGTGATTGCATTAAAAATCACATTGTAAGCAATTTTTCGTGCTATTGCCATGTTTTAATCAAAAAAGATAAAAAACTAATCTATCATGTTTGCTGGCTTGACAACAATTTTTCTTGATTCACCCTCACCAATACTTTCCGTTTTTATGGCTGAATTTTTTGAGAGCTCCATATGCACTAGTCGACGTTCATATGTTGACATCGGAGGCATTATTACGCCACGTCCCTGACTCAAAGCTTCTTCAGCAAATTGAAGAGCTTGTTGGATAATTGATTGGTTTTTTTGTTTGCGATAATTGTTAATATCAAGAGTAAAACGTATTTTTTCTGGAATATGTTTTCTTACAATAAGTCTTGCAAGATGTTGAAGAGCTTGAAGGTTTATTCCATGTTGTCCTATTAGGAAATTTGAATCTGAATCAGTAACAATATCACAAGTGATGCTATCGTCATTCTCATCCTTGGAAATAGTGACACTGCCAGTAAATCCCATTTTTTGAATCAATTCCTCGATTGTTTGTTGTATAATTGTTGTTTTTTCATCCATATCCGGTAGTAGAAATTCGAATGGGCCTTGCCCAATAGATTTCTAAATATTAAAATTGATTATATATTTTGATTATTGTTATATCTAGAAGTTGTTAATATTTTTTTCGAATATTCACTACCGGACATAATATTATGTAAAATGAAAAATTAGTTTTTTGATTTTTTTTCCATTAATATCTGTTGAATAAGCATAAAAAGTGTTCCTGCTAGCCAATATAGGGAAAGTCCTGCTGGGAATTTTATACCTATAAATAATGTCATAATTGGTCCAAGATATAACATCTGTTTCGTCATTATATTTGCAAAATCGGGATTTTTTTCATCATGCAGTTTATTTAAGACATGACCACTGGAGTCTATTGCGGTACTAGATTTATCCATCAACATCTTTGTTTGAAAATACTGAGCTATTGCTGCTAGTGCTGCAATAATAATACTAGGTTTAGTAAGATCAACCAAAAAAATGAAAAACTGATTTATTTTTCCAGGATCAGAGACAAATGAATAGAGCTGAGATGGATCAGCAACAAGACCATTATTGGAAATGGTTATCAAAACTTGATAAATTGCTATTAAAAAAATAAGTTGGACAATAAGCGGTAGACAACCAGAAAAAGGATTGGTTTTGTGTTCTTTGTAGAGCTCCATTAATTGCTTGGTTTGTTGTTCTTTGTTGTTCTTTGTTTTTTCCTGCAGCTCCTTGATTTTCGGTTGTAATTCTTGCAGCTTCTTTTGGGATTCTATTTGTTTCTTATAGAGTGGTATAAGAATTGTTCTGAGTAATATTGTGATAAGAATGATGGAAACACCAAAATCTCCTCCTGGAACGATATTATAAAAGAAAATAAGAATATTATAAAGTGGCTGGTATACTGTTGTGTGAAAAAAGGATAACATTTTTTTGTTTGTTCTATTTTCCTAAAATGGAAGATAGTTATATAAGTAAATTAGCTTTAGAAAAAATTTTCTTAAACTCATTGATAACAATTGGTAACTCAGTTTTTTGATAAGTTGGTTTGATAAGAATGATTATGTCAAAGCCAGGTTTTATTTTTGAAAGATGATAAGCAATAGCTAATCTCAATATTCTTCTGGCCCGATTCCTGACAACAGCTTTTTTTGAATAATTCTTTCCAACTGGAAAGCCAAATCTTGTTTCCGAGAGTGAATTATTGGCGTATTTAACAGAAAGATCATTATTTCCAACATATGCTCCCTTGGAGAAAACTTTGGCGAAATCTTCGCGTTTTTTTAGTCTATTCTTGATTGGGAGCATATACTTTTAATTCATAAGGGAGCTTCCTGTCCTAATTAAACAGAAAGCTTTTTGCGTCCAGATTGTCTTCGTCTTTTTACTACAGCAGCTCCATTTTTGGTGCTCATGCGTTCAAGAAAGCCATGGCGACTTTTTCTGCGTCCTTTTTTGGGTTGGTAGGTTCGTTTCATAATATATTTTTGGTTAATTATTAATATGAAAGTTTTAGTATTCTTTTGCTCATAGGATAAAAATAATTAATCGGCAGTGCAAACTTGGAATACTATAAACAAGTGTACCAGTACGAGCAAAAAAGTCAACCCAATTATAGTAAAAAAAAGGCGCAACAAAGGTTTAATTTTGATCAAAGAAAGGATATTTACGCAAAAAACATAAAAAACTGTTGACAAGATGGAAGAATAGGGGATATTCTGAACACATAGAGTGTGTTTGTGGATAAAATTGTTTTTACTATGTCAATATTGCAGCTTATTAAAAGGAAAAAAAGACTTGTCCACTTATCCACAGTTTGTGCACAATTAAGATGTTTAATTGCTAGCAGCTTGCAGATTGGCGTGATATAATTTTTTGTACGATAGTAAAAGGATTAAATTGTATTCTTAATGAGAGAAGCAGGCAGCTTTTTGAGTTAGAAGAAAGAGTTTAATAATTCGGGGTTTAATCTAATCTTAAAAGGGGTTAAAAAGAATCTTATTTGAGTTAAGTTCAAATAAAATTCTATTACCGAGTATGAATAATATAGAGCTTTGGCAGGCCGCATTGGGAGAAATAGAGCTTTCTATTTCTAAGGCTAACTTTAGTACTTGGTTTAAAAATACCGCCATTATTTCCAATGAGAATGGAAAGGTTGTTATAGGTGTGCCAAATGGATTTGCAAAAGAATGGCTAGAAAACAAGTACAATACTTATATATTTAGAGCACTTAGAAATTTTCAAAATGATATTAAGGAAATAGGTTGCGTTATTTATAGTAATGATCAAGCGCAAGTTGCTAATGAGGTTAAAAAGATGGACTCTGCCATTTCTGTTTCTGAAAAACAGATTGTGCGGGAAATCTCAGATAAGGAAGTGTTTACTGGTCAGCAAATCTCAAGTGAGCAACGGCAATCGGCAACTGTCCAGGAAAACAATATTAATTCTAGATATACTTTTGAAAATTTTATAATAGGTGAGAATAACGAACTTGCACGCGCAGCTTGCTACGCAGTTTCTCAAAATTTAGGGAAAGTATATAATCCACTTTTTATTTATGGGGGAGTTGGATTGGGAAAAACGCATTTGTTGCAGTCTATTGGTAATGAAGTTTTGTTGCATGATCCCTCTAGGCGAATCAAATACATAACATCAGAGCGTTTTGCCAATGAATTGATAGATTCTATTCGCAATCAAACCGTAAATGATTTTAAGGCAGCTTATCAGGCAATAGATCTCTTGATTATAGATGATGTGCAATTTTTGGCTGGTAAGGAAAAAACACAGATAGAATTTTTTCACATTTTTAATGCCCTGTATCAACTTAATAAGCAAATAGTAATTAGCTCTGATCGTCCTCCAAAAGCTATTGCCACGCTAGAAGACCGTCTTCGTTCGAGATTTGAGGGTGGAATGATAGCTGATATAGGTAAGCCTGATTTGGAAACACGCACAGCTATTTTGAAAACAAAAGCGGCCGAAAAGAATTTCTATCTCGATGAAGAGGCAATAATTTTCATTGCAGAAAATGTGAAAAGCAATATTCGAGAACTAGAAGGAGCTTTAAACAGGATCATTGCTGCTTGTGAATTTAATAATAAACTTCCAACGCTTAAATTTGTTGAGCAAGCACTTTCAGAAATAATTTCTAGTGGTAAAAAGAAAGGCGTTCAACCACAACATGTGATTGAAGCTATTTCACAATATTTCAATATTTCAACGAAGGAATTGATTGAAAAGGGAAGAAAAAAAGAGATTGCTTATGCTAGGCATGTTGCAATGTATTTAATGCGAGGAGAATTGGGCATTTCCTATCCAAGCATTGGAGCGCAATTTGGTGGTCGTGATCACACAACAGCTCTTCATGCTTATGAAAAAATAAATAAAGAAGTTGAAACAGATGAGAAAGTTAGGGAGGACGTTTCAATTTTAAGAGAACGTATCTACGCTGTTTAGTTGTAAATATGCAGGCAATAATGTAAATACTGAGAAGATTTTAATTTAGAATTAAAAACATTGAATATATATGAAACTTACTTGTACGCAGGAAAATTTTAAAAAAGCTATTTATAGCACTGAAAGGGTTGTTGGAAAACAAATAACCTTGCCTATTTTGGAAAACATTCTCCTGGAAACAGAGGGTGGCATGCTTAAAATTTCAGCAACCAACTTGGAGATAGGTGTTTTTTTAAAAATCGGGGCAAAAATAGAGGAAGAGGGAAAAATAACTGTGCCAGCACGTCTTCTTAGCAATTTTGTTAATAATCTCCCATCCGTGAGTACTGTTTCATTGAGTGTTGTAGACCAAACACTCCATATAGAAAGTGGTTCATCAAAAGCACAGATAAAGGGCTTACAGGCTCAGGATTTTCCAATAATTCCAGAAATGGAGGGTGATTTTCTTTTTTCTCTACCAGCGCAAGAGATGAAAGAGGCTATACCTAGACTATCTGTGTGTGTTTCACTTGACAGTACTCGTCCAGAGCTTACAGGGCTCAATGTTGTTTTGGACAAGCTTGAGGTGCGCCTTGCTGCAACGGATAGTTTTCGTCTGGCTGAAGCCGTTGTAACTTTAATTAAGGATAATCCACAAGCATACGATTTGTTTCTGGAAAAAACAACATCAGTTATTGTCCCTCTAAGTACAATTTTGGAAGTTTTGAGAGTTATAAATCCTGAAACTCAGGAAATAAAAATTGCTATCGAAGAAAGTCAAATATTTTTTCAAATAGATAATGTTAGGATAGTTTCAAGGCTTATTAATGGTAAATACCCTCCTTATCAACAGATCATTCCAGAATCCTTTACTACCAGAGTTTTCCTTTCCAAAGAGGATGTTCTTCGAGCTGTAAAAATAGCGGGAATATTTACTCACAGTAAATCGGGTGAAGTAAAATTTACAGTTAATGAAGAAACAAAAGAAGTTCTTGTTCAGTCAAAAGCAGAAGAGGTTGGAGAAAATAAAACAAGCTTAAATGCTGAAATAATTGGTCCTTCGCAAGAGGCCCTATTCAATCCTCGTTATATGGCAGATGGTTTACAGGCCATTTCGACCCCGTACCTGGTTCTTTTGATGAATAGTGGATCATCACCTGCAGTTCTTCGTATGGTACAAGGCGAAAAGAAAGAAGAAATGCTTAATTATACCTATATTATAATGCCGATAAAGAATTAGAATAAATAGAATGAAAACGTTAGGATCTTTTATAAATAAAAAAACACTAAGCAAGGATGTTGTAATTGATCAACAAAGTGTTTTTTACGTTTTTCAACTTGTCATTAAGGATGAATATGGAAGACAAGGAATAGAAAATATTGTGCCAGTATCCTTTAGGGATAGGATAATATTTGTTAAAACTGTTAATTCTATGTGGGGGAGTGAAATATTACTTAGAAAAAAGCAACTTGTAGCCAGGATAAACAGGGAGATTGGTGGTGAGGAGATAGTAGATATAGTGATGACAGCATAAGTTATAATGTTCATAAAGTTATAAAGTTCATAATGTAAGTTGCAGACCCTTGCCAAAAGTAAAGTTGTATGCTAAAAATACTTAAGTAACAATTATTTAAATTTACGAGATTCGGATGTAATTCGGATATAATTCGTATCAAATTAGGATATGCCAATCAAAAAATCTGCCAAAAAATACATGCGAGTGACTGATCGTAAGACTTTACGCAATAAGGTTGTAAAGGGAACTTTCCGTAATGCTATTAAGGAAACAAAGGAAAATGTTGCTGCTGGAAAAGTTAAGGAGGCTCAAGAGTTGCTAAAACGTGCTATTAAAGCTCTTGATAAAGCTGCACAAAAGAAGGTTATCAAAAAAAATACTGCTGCTCGAAAGAAATCAAGATTGAACGCTGCTGTAAAAAAACTTGCACTTAAGAAGTAGACAATTCGAATATTTAAAAATCCCGCTTATGCGGGATTTTTTTTATTGCATTTTTTTGAAAACAATTTTTTATAATGAAACAATAAAAGTGTCGAGGGCAAGGACTGGGTCGACCTTGCCGGTTTTGGCAGAGAAATCGATTTCAGCAAGGTCGCGTAGCATTTGCTTGGTTTTTTGTTCGGACAAATTGCGGATTTGAGAAAGAGATTTTTGTACGACGTAGGGATGAACTCCAGAAGCTTGTGCGATTTGTGGCGCGCTTGTCATTCCTTGCCAATAGAAGTCTCCAATTTTTAATAAAGTACGAATTTGATAAGTATACATTGAAAGAACATAAAAAACATCTTCACCCTTGGTGAGTTGCTCGTGGAAAAGGCTCAAAGCTCGTGTTTTGTTGCCACTAGCAAGAGCTTCAATTGTTTCAAACATCGTGGAATCGACTTTTGATTTTACGAGCAAGACAACATCTGAATCGTTAATTTCACCGAAATTTTTGTAATTAATAAGTTTGATTATTTCGTTGCTAAGGATATTTAAATCACTGCCAGTTGCGGCCAAGAGCATGTTTAAGGCATTTCTTGAAAAAGATATTTCAGTTGATAATATCTTTGCATAATCAAGCGCCCAGTTGGTAAGCGCAATTCCTTCTAGCGGAGCAAATTCCTGTCTTTTGGCAGCTTTAAAAATGAACTTATATAAAGCTCCATTTTTTTTGGGGTTTCCATTTTCATAAAAAGTAACAATGGTGTCCGCATCTTTTTCTAGAGCAGTGTTAGCCTTTATAATAGTCAGGATTCCTTTTTGCGTTTCTGTGGAACCCTTTAGCATGCTATTTTTTAAGATAACTAATCGCTTGGTAGAGAAAAGCCCCTGTGCTGAAAGTGCCGTGGAAAGATCCTCAAATGAAGCACCTTCGCCATAATCAAGAACGCTCAGGTCTGTGCCTGAGCCATTCTTTTCAAGATATTTATTTTTAAGGTCATTGAGTTTTTCCAAGGATCGGAAACTGTCAGCACCGTACAGAAAAATTAACATAATTTTTTTCAATAACCAAGATACAAATTACAAAAAACAAATAAAATTAAATAACCAATTTTCAAATTCAAAACCTTTTAATTTTTGTTTTTTGCGATTTGTTTGGTGTTTGTATCTTGATATTTAGGATTTGCAAGCTTAGCTTGCTGGTGTCCATTTGTGCGCTTGTCCTGGGTCTATGATGTCAACCCAAATTTGTCCAGGAACAAACTTAATTTCTTGTCCTTGTTCATCAAGAAACATGAGCTTGCTTTCAATGGATCGTTTATCTTTTTTCCAAGAACCTTTGTATTGCTGACCATTCATGTAAAAGAAAGCACTTCCAGAATCAGCTTCATCAAACCAAGGATCTCCAATTTGGACATTGACATATTGTTCCCCTACTTTTATTGGTGCAGCATCAGCAATAAGAACAACCACATTTTTTGGGGCAACTCGTTCTTTGGTGTTTCTGTCTGTATCGCTCATGTTTCCCCATGTTCTGAAATATGAGTTGCTTGTTTTATCATAATCATATTCAACATCAAATGGCTTGGCGTAAGCTACTCGTAAATTGCCACCATTTGGACGTTGTTCTATGGAAGCTTCTGCCTGATGTTGATATCCAACAAATTTGTTTTCCATTCGATAGCCAAAGTTTTTTGCACCTTCTAATAAACTGGCAAATTTTGCATAACCAGTGTCAACTCCTCGCATGTTGTCCTCAGCTTCGTGTCGGAAGCAATATTGCCCAGCGGATTTTCCAGCGTCATTGTTGCAATTCATGTCATCCACAACTCCGCTATTGAGAACTTCTTTGAATTGTTCAATGTCTGCTCTACCCCAGTGCACATAAATAGAATCAAAACTTTTTGCAAGATGGACAAAGTCGTGACGTGCGCTTCGCAGAGACCCAACTTCTTCTGGGTTATTGCATCCATAGACGCCCATAAGGCGAGTAATGCTTCCATATACTGCTGACATTTCTATTACCATATCAGCTTGGGAGAGTCCAGCTAGCGGTCTAGCAGAAACATCAGCTGGTTGCATAACAGCAAAAGATCTTTTATTCCAATTTTGACAAGCTAAACCTGAAATCGGGCTAACATTTTCAGGGTTGGCTGGAGTAGTACTTTCTTGAATTCCATTTATTTGAATTTGTTTTACTGTAGTGGTCTTTTTTCCTTTGGTAAAATAAAATATTGCTCCCACGATTATCACTGCCACTGCGACAATGATGCCAATTTGTTTTCTGTTCATAAAGAGTTTTCTTCCTCGTAATTCTCTCCTTGAAAAGGATAGATGTCACGTATTTGTGACAGTAAGGTTTTGTTTTAGTTTATTATTTTTGGCAAGTTGGACAGTAAAAAGTGCTTCGCTGTTCAACCATTTCCTTTGCAATTATTGTATCACATTTGTGGCAATTTTTACCAGCTTTTCCATATACTTTTAATTCATTTTGAAAGCCACCTTTTTCTCCCTTTGCATCTCTATAATCGCTAATAGAAGTCCCTCTCATCTTAATGGCTTTTGTTAATATTTTTAAAATAGAATGGTAAAGAAGTGTAACCTCTTTGTCTCTGAGGCTGGAAAGTTTTCGCAGGGGGTTTAACTTGGCGTCATATGGAATTTCCGAAGCGTAGATATTTCCAATTCCAGCAATAGCAGATTGATTCATTAAAATGCTTTTGATGTTTTTACCTGTCACTCGTGAGTGACGGGTTTTATTTGCATGGTCGTTAATAATTTTTGAAAAAGTTTGTAGAGTAAAGTTTTTTGAAAAAGGATCAACCCCCTTGGTTTTTTCGATTTGAGAAAGTTCTTCTAGGCTTATTAATTCAAGAGTTGCAAATTTTCGTATGTCAGAAAAATTCAAGTTACCATTTTTCTTTAAATAAAAAATGTGATGCAAATGCTTTTGTTGTAAGTTGTTTGCCTGCCTGTTCGGTAGGCAGGTTGTAAGTTGTTTGTTAATCAGGAGTTTTCCCGTCATTTTTAAGTGAATAATAATGGCATGTTTGCTGGTTAATTCAATGACAACATTTTTACTTAATCTTCTAATGTTTTTGATTTTTTTTCCAATCACTTCTTTTTCAAAACTTTTTGACTTGATGGCTTTTTTAAAATCAGTCCAAAAACCGATAATTGTATCACCGGTCAATATTTGCAAATCATTCACAATAGTTTGTACTTCTGGGAGTTCAGGCATAAAATTAACTGACAACGTACTACTAACAACTGACAACAAAAGGGTAATAACGGTTGTTTGTTGTATGTTGTTGGTTGTAAGTTATTTTAAATTTCTCCCCAATTGTCTCCGATATTAACATTAACAATCAGTGGGACACGTAGGGGATGAACATTTTCCATGATTTCTTTAAGTTTTTTGGCTACAATTTCGGCATCATCTGCTTTAACTTCAAGAATAATTTCATCGTGCACTTGTAGAATCATTTGAATATTATTGTCACCTGAAAAAGCTTGAGCAGTTTTGATCATAGCCAATTTTACAATGTCAGCTGCAAGGCCTTGAATAGGCATGTTGATGGCCATTCTTTCTGCTCCAGCAGCAACTTGAAAATTGGGCGAATTTATTTCGTGCAAATTTCGCCTTCTGCCAAGCAGTGTTTCCACATATCCATTGGTGCGCGCAAATTCGCGCGTTTCTTTCATGTAGGAAGCCACACTCGAAAAGTTTTCCATGTAGGCGTTAATGAATTTCTGCGCATCTTTACGAGAGATTCCAGCGGACTGAGAAAAGCCAAAAGAGCTCATGCCGTAAATAATGCCGAAATTTAGAGCTTTGGCGCTGGAACGCATTTTTTCAGTGACTTGAGAATGTGAAACCTTGTTTATCTCAGCGGCGGTAAGTCTATGAATATCATCGCCCCTATGAAACGCTTCAATAAGTTTTTTATCATTGGAAACGTGAGCCACGCAGCGCAAATCAATCTGAGAATAGTCAGCGCTTATCAATTTGTATCCTTCTTTGGCAACAAAAGCTGTGCGAAGGAGTTGTCCAAGTTCTGTTTTAATTGGAATATTTTGCAAATTCGGATCGGTTGAAGAAAGTCGCCCCGTTGCTGCCACTGCTTGGTTGTATGTTGTGTGAATGCGAGAATTTTTGTCGACAAGCTTTGGAATGGCATCTAGATAAGTTGTCTTTAATTTGAAAAGTTCACGGTATTCTTCGATTTTGGAAATTATCTTATGAGAACCCCTAAGTTTTTCAAGCTCCGCTGCTCCCGTGGAAAGTCCCTTTTTGGTTTTTTTAATATCAGCCATTGGAAGATTCAAAGTCCCAAAAAGAATTTCAGAAAGTTGCGATGGGGAATTGATGTTAAATTCTTTGCCAGCAAAATCGTAAATTGCCTTTTCCAAATTTTTTAATGTCCCAGTAATTTTTTCTGAAATACCTTTGAAAATAACAGTATTAAGTTCAATGCCTGTTAATTCCATTTGAGCTAGAATTTTTATTAGTGGCATTTCCATTTGGGAAAAAATTGTTTGCAGTGTTCCATCAGTTTTGGCAGCTTCTTTCTGCTCCGCAGAGATTTCTGAAATTCTTTTTTCCAAAGCAATTTTTAATTTCAAAGAATAATCAGCTTTTTGACAAACAATATTCATGGCAAGTTGTTCATCTTCAGGATTTGCTACCAAGGAAAGCTGTCCTTGTTTCTTTTTTTCAAAAACAATTTCTTCTCCAAGTTCTGAAAAAATCATTTTTTCAAAATCAAGTTTTTCTCCCGGATTTAAAACATAGGCAGCTAGCATGGCATCAAATGAAATTCCCGCCATTACAATTTCCTCAGTAAAAAGCTGCTTGTAAATAGCTTTCAAGTCATAGCCAACTTTTTTTATTTCCGGATTTTCTAAAAGAATTTTTAACTTGGAAAATGAATCACTAGACTTTGGAAAAAAAGTGGCGCGTCCTGTTTTCCAAGAAATTGCAATGCCGACCAATTTATCTTCGCTTGTTTCTGTTGCAATGGAAAGCTCTGGCATCTGCGAAAATTCAGCAATCAATTCATCAGCATTTTTTTCATCTGCGATTGTATATCTAAAATCTTTCACTCCAGCATTTTTGTTCGTAGATTCGTCATTCGTTCGTAGATTCGTATCGGTTGATGGTAGCCTTTTGATTAGGCTATAAAAATTTAATTCAGAAAAAAGTTTCACAATTGTTTCGCGATCAAAATCTTTGAGTACTGATTTTTCCAATTCAAGTGCAATGGGGACGTTGAGTGCAATTGTCGCAAGTTCTTTGCTAAGATAGGCTTGTGCCTTGTCTCGCACCAGCTTACTCGATATTTTCATATACACCATCGAGAGTAATATATTTTTGTAACAAAGTAACCGCAGTTTTTTCGCCAATACCCTTAACTCCAGGAATGTTGTCAGATGGATCGCCGCGCAGCGCCTTGTAATCAATAATTTGATCAGGGTTAAGACCATAGCGTGCAAAAACTTTTTCACTGTCATACATCAGCGAATCAGAAAGTCCTCGCCTCATTGTGTACACACTGGTGGTGTCATTAACTAGTTGCAAGGTATCCATATCGCCAGTAACAATGATCGTTTCAATATCCTCTGAATTTTTTCCGCCAGAGGCGGATCCGCCCATGGCGGATATTTGAGTTGCGATTGTGCCAATCATATCGTCAGCTTCAAACCCTGCTACTTCGTATATTGGGATATTAAAAGCTTTCACAACTTCTTTTACCCGTGGAATCTGAGCGTATAATTCATCGTCGCCTTTAACTCGAGTCGCCTTGTATTCCTCAAACTTTTCATGTCTAAAAGTCTTTCCTGCCAAATCGAAAGACGCCACGACATAGTCCGGCTTAAACTCAGCAATCACACTGAGTAGGGTCGAGGCAAAACCATACACCGCATTAACCAACTCTCCCTTCTTAGTTGTAAACGGTGGGAGCGCATGATACGCCCTATGAATAATGGCATTACCGTCGATTAAGATAAGTTTCTTGCCACGTGAAATTCCGACAGAGGAGGACGATTTCACTGGGGTTGGATTAGTATTTTTCATAGTATTTTAGTATATAACTTTAAATAAATAATACAACTAATTCGTAGTTCTTATTAGAGTAACTGAAGAATTAAATTTTTTTAAAAATATCCTCGACGCTCTTTATTTTTTACCTAAAATTTTCCCTCAATCAAAACAATCATAGGAAAATTTTAGAAAAAATAAAGGCTTACTCAATCAAAAAATATTTTTAAAAAATTTATTCTTCAGCAACTTACTTACCACTTTTTTTTAAGCTGCTCCAAAGCAGATTAAATATCGCCCTTTGGGTGTCAGCAACCTGACTGGATTCAATGATAACGCCAACTTGTTCATCAGCAAGTGAAACAATGGCAACCTTATTCTGATAAATGCTGATATCGCTTTTAATTTGAAAACTTTTTCGCGGAATCATGATGATTTCACGAAGTTCTTTTTTATTGTCACTAACGCGTTGTTCAATATATTCATCAGTTGGCACAATCAGCTTCTGATGTATTTTCTTTTCGGCGCGCTTTTGAATATAGACATCAATTTCTTTTTTTGAAAATAATTTATGAATTCCTTCATAGGTGGCAAAACCCAAAACCTCACTGTTTTCTGGCAGGTCCAAAACATCATAAAATACCGAAAGCATCCCTTCTCTGCCTTCATAAAACCTTATTTTTGGCTTTGCTGAGCTCCCAATTGTGAGAAGTGACAGATCGGGAAGCAGATTTTCCAGAATTTCTTTTTGCCTATCAATGATTTTATTGAGTTTTTTTGGCTCTACTCCAACATAAAACTTTCTTTTGCCTGAAATTGTCATTTCCAAAAGGCCTTGTTCAAGCATTTCGCCCAAAAATTCATAAATTGTGCCTCTTTTGAGGCCTGATTTTTGAGCCAATTTGGCTACTGTGGCTGGACCGGTTTCCAAGGAAACCAAATACAGCCGAGCCTCTTTTTGACTCAGTCCAAGTTTTTGCAGTTGGTTTAACTGGTTACTCATAATTTGTATAATATTTTCGACACTTTTTATAAATTAAGTATAGTACACTAAATAACATATGTAAATAGTCTTTATAATAAAGAAAAGTGTCGAACAAAACTTAAAAATATAGTGTCGGGAAAATATTGACAAAGTATGAAAAAGGTGCTAATATAGACCGTTAACATGAGTTAACAAAGAAGTTATTTAACAAATATTCAGAAAAGGGGAAAAGTCATGAGATTTAAAGATTTGAAGCCAGGAGACAGGTTCTTTTTTAATGTCGATTATTCAATTGAAACTGGAGATGATGATTATGGAATCTTTTTTTACACAAAACTAGAAAAACCGGTAATTTGCCAAGAGTCTTTATCTCAAATGCGGAAAGCAGCTTCTAAAAAGAATGAGCTGAATGCTTTGCTGAACTTGGTATGCGATGGTGGAAGACTTAATCCGTACACAGCCATTGATGAAAGCGGTAAACTTTTGTGGGTTATGAATGAAGTCAATGTCTGCAAATTGCATGACTATAAAGCATGAAATTATTCTGGCAAGGAAAATGAATTTGTTTTCCTTGTCTCTCTCATTGAGTCAGTCTCAGCGGCTGATTCATAGGAGAAAAGTTATTTCACAACCACAGAAAAGGAGAGAAAAAATGAAAAAGTTATTTAAAAATTGGCCGGAGATTTGCAAGATTGGACATGTAGATAGATTGTTTATGTTACTTCTTGTCTCGCTGGATCTTTCAGCAATAGAGAAAGAGCCCTCCAGTATTACAGAGTGGAGAGGCCAGGATGAATACGAGAAATCTATGAAAAGAAATGAAAAAAGAAAGTTGGCAAATAAAATTGTAGAAGCTTTCCCAAATTTTTTTTCTGGCGTGTTAATATGCGGACCAGTTCCATTCTCAATGATTTCTGAAAAATTAGAGGAGCTCAATAAAGACGGAAGTTATAAAAACAGGGCTAATAAAATATGTGAAGAATTCGATATCCCATATGTTGAACTTGGTTATATGCAAAATGTAAACGATGCAATAAGAGAGGGATGGGTTGCTGGAATAGTTCCTGAGGAGTGGTTTAATGATGAAAGATTTTTGAATGCTCTAGAAAAAATTAATAAAGATAGTCGCTCCATCAAGGAAATATTTGAATGGCATAATGTTAAACTGGTGCTCATAGATCATTGTCCTGGTGATTCTATTGGATTAATACCGCTAGTTTGTATCGCGCTAGATCTCTAGCAAATAAATAGGTCTTCAAGCAAAACCCAAAGAGCCTGACCAGCTCTTTTTTCTTGACAAAAAACAATGTTAGTACATAATTGTGTTATGTAGGGTTTTGCTTGTTGTAGTTGCCTCGATGTCACAGTCATCCTTTCTGATATGTTCAGGAAAGGAGGTGATGCAAAATGGCAAAACAATACTACATCGTCGATGGCGTTATTTATTTTTCCAAAGCAGAAGCACAAAATGCTAAAGCTGGGAAATAAAAACCCAAACGTCTTCTGATTTTACGACGAAAAATAAAAATCAGACTTGCCGCATCAATGATGCGCCATGAAATAATAAAAGGAGGTTAATATGACCTCGAAAAAAGGACCATGTAACATGAGTCCTTTTTCATTTTTAAAGTATGCTATAATCTTATTTATGAATACAAAAAACTCACATGGATTTTTGCCGGTGTTTGCAGCGTTGACGGGGAATGTTTTTATTATGATCTTAAAGTGGATCGGTTTTTTCATGACAGGCTCTAGTGCGCTTTTTTCTGAAGCAATTCATAGCATTGCCGATGTGGTTAATCAGATTTTATTGATGGTTGGGATTAAAAAATCTCAACGACCATCTGACGAAGACTTTCATTATGGGTATGGTAATGAAAGATTTTTTTGGGCACTGATAAGTGCTTGTAGTATTTTCTTTTTGGGAGCTGGTATTACTTTGTATCATGGTTTGATGGGATTTTTGCATGAAGAAAAAATTCAAATAAGTTCAGTTGCTTTTGTAATACTGGCTATTTCTTTTGTGATTGAGGCAGGAACATTTTCGATTGCCCTAAGAGAGCTTCGATCAAAAAACAAAAAAAGAAAATGGAAAGAAATTTTTGCATATGGCGATCCAACAACAATTGCCGTCCTCTTGGAAGATGCTGTTGCTGTTTTGGGTGTTTCAGTGGCCTTCGTGAGTATTTTTTTGTCAAAGTTAACAGGAAATGCTTATTGGGATTCAATTGGCTCAATAATAATAGGCTTGCTCTTGGGTGGAATGGCTGTTGTTTTGATTGCGATTAATAGGGGATTTTTGATGCGTAAATCAATCCCGGAAGAAATTGAGGAAAGAGTAATTGAAATATTACTAAGCGACCCTGCTATTGAAAAAGTTCTGGATTTTAAATCTGTTGTGATGGATGTTGGTATCTATCATGTGAAATGTGAAGTTGAATTTAACGGTAGCGCTCTGATGCGAAAAATGTATCGCGAAAAAGCTCTCAAAAAAGAATTTGAAGAAATAAAAAATGAATACAATGACTTTTTGAAATTTTGTGTGAACTATGCTGATCGCGTGCCTCGCATGATTGGAACAAGAATTGATGAAGTAGAGAAGAAAATAAAAGATGAAATTCCCCATGTTGGTTATATTGATATTGAAGTCAACTAAAGTTTTTTCAATATTGTTCTCTCCTTATCTAAGGAGAGGTAGAAGTATGGAATTTATTTTATTGACAATGTAATTTTTCTTTCTTTCTCACTAAGCCATTGGAAATTAATCCATAGTGCGTTGGTGGGGATTAGTTTTCTTACTTTTTCTGGCCATTCAATAATGGTGATTGAATTTTCTTTGCCAGCAAAATCCTCAAAGCCAAGTTCAAGCAAGTCCTTGGAAGTAATTCGGTATGCATCGATATGACGAACAACTGACAACCGACAACTGACAACGGACGACTTGGTTTGCGAGCGCATTTTTGTTGTTTGTTGTTTGTTGTTAGTTATTAGTTTGTATTCTTTAATTATAGAAAAGGTGGGACTCGTATATGGCCCTTTTATTTTTAAACCTTTTAATAATCCTTGTGTAAAAGTTGTTTTGCCTGCGCCTAGGTCGCCTGATAGGCAAATTATCTCGCCACCACGAAATTCCTCGGCAAGCAGTATGCCGAGTTTTTTGGTTTGAAGTGAAGATTGTGTGATAAATTCATTAGTCATAGATCATGGAACATAGAACATGGAGCACGAAATACTTAATATAACATAAAACATACAGCATTAAACAAAAAAAGGCAAAAAGAATGGGCAGCCGACGGATGTCGAGCTGCCCTTTTAAAAATGTTATCTCCGATGGCGTTTGTGTCTGCCATCGTTTCCCATATTTCCCCAAGGGTACCAGACTCCATGAGGTTGGCGATAATTTATGGGTGGTGTGTAACAACCAGGGCAGGTTATTACACTTGGTTGTTCCACAAACACAACAGTGCTTGTGGTTGTTGTTATCGGTGGGTTTGGAGTTCCAAATAAGATCGTATTTACAACCCCAAATGTTCCTCCAACAATTCCGCCAGCAAGCCCAACAACTCCGCCGCCAGCTGATCGCCCAGATCCTGTTGCACAACCAGAACAGGCAAACAAAACGACGATTGTTAAAAAGATAAATATTTTTTTCATGATTTTCTCCTTTTGACGCCCGTGCGCCTGGAAGTGTGTATTTTTTGTGCCTTTTTTAACTTAAAGAACTTCAACCGTAATGGGTAATTATACACCCAAAATGGCTTATTGTCAAGCATTTTGTCATAAACCCGAATTCAAACCCCGAAGCCCTTTTTCTGCTATCATATGGAGTTAACCAAATTAACCCATTATGAATATGCCAAAAGGAAAAGAACTGACCTTTTTT
>Ga0076169_117_pt1 | contig 28769 bp, 42 predicted proteins | sample RifGroD2_FD_67766 | JGI IMG/M metagenome (GOLD analysis project Ga0076169, IMG submission 67766) | Parcubacteria (Moranbacteria) bacterium GW2011_GWD2_36_12 | reverse complement strand
TGAATTCTAAATACGCTAAAAAATTAAGGCAATTCAGTCGGCGCAGTCTAGCAGACTTCGGCAAGCAAGCCTTTTTAGAAATGATGAATTATTGTCCTTGGTATATTCCGAAGTGGGTATGGAAGCGAGCGGTGGCCAAGACGATGGAAAAACTGTAAATGGAAATATGGAAAAAAATAGAAAATTATCCGTACTATAGGATTTCTGACAAAGGAAGAATAAAAGTGATAGACAGAGAAGTGAGAGTGACTAATAATAAAATAGCGATAAGAAAGGAAAAAGTGATGGTTAGTGTTATTACGAAATTTGGATATAAGAGAGTCGGGTTGACAAACCAAGGCAGAAAAAAATTATTTTATATACACGTTCTTGTGGCTAAGGCTTTTATAAAAAACCAAAGAAACAAAAAACAGGTTAACCATAAAGACGGAAATAAAATTAACAATATAGTATCAAATTTAGAATGGGTGACACCAAAGGAAAACACAGAACACGCATTTAAAAATAATTTAAGAAAAGGTAATAACCTAGGTGAAAAAAATTACTTTAGTAAACTTACCGAAATTGATATTTTAAACATAAGACAGCGCAAAAACGAAAGCAAAAAAAAGATATCGGTCGATTATGCAGTAAATACAAAAACAATTTATAATATATTAACCAAGAAGACTTGGAAACACATAATATGAATAAAACATTTTTAATCGGCAACCTTACTAAAAATCCCGAATTGCGAACAACACAAACTGGCAAGAGCGTAGCCTCGGCCAGCATAGCCACAAATAAAAGCTACATTGATCAGGCAGGCCAGAAACAGACAGTCGTGCAATTCCATAACCTCGTTTTATGGGGCAAACCAGCGGAAACTTTTGTGAAGTACCTTACTAAGGGCAAAAAGGTCGCCATAGTCGGTGAAATGCAAACTAGAAACTACCAAGCGCAAGACGGAACGAAACGATATGTCACGGAAGTGTTGGTAAATGAATTTGAATTTTTATCGCCAGCCGAGAAGAAACCAGAAATGCAAGACCAAAATCAGGGATGGACACCAAACGACATTCCAGTTGACAATTCAGTTGACAATACGCAAGCCCCAGATGACGGAGGCATAAATGTGAATGACATTCCATTTTGAAATAATTTCTACTTTATTCGTACTTAGGCAGACATCAGGCGTAGCACGAGCGAAACCAGAGGCCGACAATGGCACGGTAAAGCGGAATAATGGCTGGGTGGGGGAATTGGTAACCCGTTGCACTAGGGAGGCAAAAACGGCGGTTCGCACCCGCTCCGAGCAACCACGGTAAAAAATCGTTCTAGCCACGGAAGTGGTGTTGAGTCAATGTGATACCAGAGAGAGAGGACTGGTTACCCATATTAAAAATATGGACAAAGAAAAAATAATTAAATATATTTCTGACAAGATAGAAAAAGCATTAAATGCGTGGGGGGCTTTTGCTAGAAAAGAAGATGAACCGACAAAGAAATTTTACGACAATCTCGCAATAGAGATTTATTCGCACATCAGAGTTGATATTAAAATAAAAAAGATGGCCAGCGGAAAATGCGATCATGAATTTGAATTATTGGAAGAAGACGGATTTTACCCAGAATTTGAAAAAGTGCAATGCACAAGGTGTATGAAAATAAAGATGAGAAAAATATGCAGTACCAAAAAATAAAACTGAAAGGCGGAGCCGAGGTGACCGTGGATTTTGACGGCCGAACTACGAAGTGCAAAGGATGTGGCAAGCCGATCCGATTCGGCATAACACGCAACGGAATGAAAATGCCGATAAGCGAAATGGCGCCAAAAGAATGGGTGTCGCATTTCTCAGACTGTAAAAAGGCCGACATGTTCCGAGGAGGCCTGCAAGACAGAGTGGAAGAAGCAGATCGCAACCAAGAATATATAAATAATTTATAAATATAAGATGGATAAATTTATAGCGCAAAAAGAAACGGAGTGCCAGCGGTGCCACGCAGAGATACCGAGAGGAGCGTGGATTTATTTAGGCGAGCAGGATATTTGCGAGGACTGCTATGACGAGATTTAATAATTAAAAAAGATATTATGCCAAACGAAATAAAACCGCCAGTCGCTCCACTTTTTGATGAGTGCAAAGTTTTAATAGATAAAGATAGAAACTTGTTTGTAATGAATAAGCATACTGGCGAGAGCTTCAGAATTACTGTTTTTGACGGAGGAGGATACTATTCGGCTTTATGGCTGAGAACGGAGGGCGAAATCCAAGAGTCGGATAATTTTCGAAAGAACCAAGAGCAAAAAGAATTAGCAGACTTAAAGGACAGACAACAGGAAAAGAAAAAATCATTTTTTAAAAAATTATTTGAATAACAACTATATGGCAATAATCGGAGGCATAATAACAATACTTATCGTGGCGTGGTTTTGGTGGGGCAAAACGTGGGATGAGTGGGATGGGTACGAAGACCAGCACTATCGAAAGAGCAATGACAGCTGGGATGAATAATAATTAAAAAAATATGTTGAAAAAAACACAGACAGAATATTACTTCACGTTTGAGGATGAGTCCATAACGATTAAAGTAAATGAGGAGTGCGACCACTTAAACTATCGGCCGATATGGGTTGAGGAAGCACATTGCTGGCGACACCCAGAGCAAGCCGTGGAATACTACGAGTGGGTACTAGCGAGCATAAAAGAAATGATAAAAGAATTGAAAATAGCGAACATAGACAAAAAGGCAATTAAATGATATAATATCATTATGACTAAAACAAAATTAAAATTAAAAGGGTTAAAGCGAAAGAAGAAGCCAGAGGCAAGGAAAGCGGAGATAAAAAAAGAAACACCAGAAAACACCTGCGAAAAAACAAAGACCAAAGACGGCTTATTTGACGTAAGGGAAAGGAATGTATCAATACTTGACGATTACATAACGTGGATAGCAATGCCGAGTGTGATGAGGGAGCCAGCAACACAGGAGGAATTTGCAAAAAAACAAAAAATTGATCCAGCAACGCTGACTGACTGGAAAAAGCGATCGGGTTTTTATGACGAGGTGCAAAGGCGCAGACGGACATACTTCAAAGATGACTCGGGCGATGTTATTCTTTCCCTGAAAAGAAAATGCTTGAAAGAGGGAAGCGGAGCCGATGTAAAAGTGTTTTTAAATTATACCGAGGACTTAAAAGACAAGACCGAGATAGCCGTAGACGATGAGCTGAGGAAAGCGCTCGACAAGGTCAGCAAAATCCTCCCAGATTAAAATGTTTTATTGTTTAAAAAAACAAAGCAAAGTCCAGAACGGCAAAGCGATTGAATATTGTACGCTCCGAGGCTGTCCGCACCTGAAACGAGTAAAAGGAAAAACAGGATTTAAAAAATTTAAGATAAACAAATATGTCAAAAAAAGCAAAAGGAATATCCATACAAATACCTGACGGCTTCCGAAGACCGCCGAAACCAACACGCAGACAACAGGAACGTAAAGACAAGATAAACGGATTTTTGAAAGAGTACCAAGAACTATGCGAAAAGCACAACCTAAAGCTTGACGCTTATTTTAATTATACGCCAAGAGGCCAAGTCGCCATCTTGGATGTTTTGTTTTTAAGAGTGCCAGCGGAATACGAGGGTAAGCCAGAGAAGATACAAGCGGACAAGGAAAAAATCGGCGAGCTAGTCAAACCGTTTTTAGCTGAGTATGACGAACTGAAGAAAAAACACATGATTGAATTTGAGGCGATTATAGACGTGAATGACAAAGGCATATATCCGAAAGTTAATTTGCGTGATATTAAACCGCAGGCGTTCCAGACCAAGGACTGGGATGAAGCCAAAAAAGAAAACGAAGCTCAAAAAAAAGATGAATAAAAATGCAGATACCATTATCAGAAATCAAAACTCCGTTAACGGATAAAATACTTAAAATATATACCTTCAAAACCAAAGAGGGTATTATTTTAAATGAAACGATAACCCACGGCCAGAAAATAATTATTGAGTGCATACTCGGCCGTAAGGCTCCGATAGACATCGAAACAATAAAGCGTATTCACACGATGGCGCATACTCGATACGGAAAGAGCATTGCGATAGCAATCGGTGTATCAGTCCGCTCCTCGACAAAGCACGAGCCGTGGGCGGTTGTAGCAGGAACAAAAGACCAAGCGCAAATTATAATGGACTACGTAATCCAATTCAGCGTAAACGACCCGATGTTGCGTGGCCAGCTGGTGAACGAAAAAGAAATCAGAATAGAGCGCCTGACCCAGCGCAGAAAAAGAGATCACCTGACATACAAATTCGGCGGTGAAGTCCGAGCATACGGAGCAGGCAAAGACGGAACGGCGGTGATGGGGCAAGGTTGCGCCAACGTTATTGAGGATGAGAGCGCCTTGATAAATGACACGACCCAGTCAAAGATTTTCCGCATGTTGGGCGACCACATGGATAACTTCTACATGAAAGTCGGGAACCCGTTCAATAACAATCATTTCAAGCGAGCGTTTTCCGATGTCGGTTATTTTAAAATAAACATAGATTATAAACAGGGAATGATTGACGGCCGTTTGACTGAAGCGTTTGTCGAGGAGGTGAGAAAGAACCCGAACTTTGATATTTTGTACGCAAACATATTCCCAGACGTGGAAGACTATGACGAAAAGGGATACCTGCCATTATTTACCCATAGGCTGGTAGAAATGGCACAAATAGAAAGGGATAAGATAGCGCCATGGGGAGCGCCAAGGCTCGGGTGCGACCCAGCTGACTCAGGAAAGTGCGAATCGAACATAGTCCGCAAGTTTGAGAACGTGGCCGAGGTGCTATTCGGAAAATCAGGCATAGACCCGATAACATTTGCAGGCGAGGTGGCAGTCCGATCGTACGATGTACAGAATGCGTTTATTGACCGAGTAGGGGTGGGGAGCGGAACATATCACTTGCTTACCCAGCAGATGACTACGAAGAAAAAGACCGTAGGTTTTAATGGAGCCGAGAAATTGCCATCATCAATTTTACAGCACGAAAGAGAATTGTATCTGAATATGCGTGCGTACGTTTATTGGCAAAGCAAGCTGTGGCTGGAGCTCGGAAACAAGCTCATACGAGATGATCGGTGGAGCCAATTGCTTGCGGTTAAATACAAAACCACAAAAGGCAAAATTCAGATTATAAGCAAAGAGGAACTCGGGAAAGAGCCATACAACATATCAGATATCGGCGTGGCCGATTGCCTAAGCATGACGTTCACGCCAGTAAAAAGAATGTTTAACATGCCCAGCGTGAAAGGTGGGATAAAATCAAGATTTTAATTATTGTGCAAACTGCCAGAATATGCTATAATTAATTTAAGATTAAAAACGGACTCAAAAATATGGCAATAAAAATAGACAGGGAACTCCTGCTAGAAAAATTACTCGAGGAAAAAAAGAAAGCGTACGAATATCGCATGCGGAAACATGCTGACTGGGATACGAATTATAAACTTTATCGTTTGCAGGTTGATATTGATAGGCTGACCCAGCGCCAAGACGCTTGTGTTCCACTCCTGAAAGGCTCCGTGAAGACCTATATGAGCAGGATAGGTGATGAACCAGAGATAACCATCGAAGATAAAGACGGCGACCTAGACCGAGAAATTATAGTCAACGAAAAGTGGGATGACACGGCCAACAAAATAAGCCTTGGAATTCTTGATAAAGTTGACAAAAGACAAGTTTTATTGTTTGGTGCAAGCTGGAAGAAATTGAACTGGAAAGACAAGGCTTTTTGTTCTGAGGTAAAAGACACCTACGACATGCTACATGACCCGAAAATGAAGCCGTATGACCTTGAAACAGCGAGATACATCATCGAGGGCGGAATATACCGCTCAATCGAGGAAATCCTCGCAGACGGCAAATATGAAGACGAGGGCAAGCAGGAATTAAGGGATTGGCGTGAAGAACTGGCAGGAAATGAAACAACAGGCAAAAAATCTGAACAGCCGACAAGTACGGTGGGCATAAACTTAACTGAGAAATATAGCGACGAAATAAGCGCCAGAAACGACCGCATGACATCCCTCGGTGTTGAGGAAATTGAAGATACGATCGCAGGAAGCGACATAATCGTTCATTTAAGCAACCACATAACCAGAATTTGGGATGCCGTAGCAAAGGAATACGTTCGGTATTTATGCGTTTATGCAGATGACAAAGTACTTTTAATGGCAAAACCGCTGAAAGAGGTGCTAGGCGTAGAATTCTACCCATTCGAACGCTGGTGCGGTGATGATTTGGAAGTAACTGACAGCTACCCCGATTCAATAGCAGACATTTTGCGGACACCAAACCAAATGGTAAATACTTGGTATTCTCAGTTTTTTGAAAACAGAACATTGCGTAATTTCGGCATGAACTTCTACGATGCAACAATCGAGGGGTTTGAACCCGAAGCACTAGAGCCAAGAGCAGGCGGATGGTATCCATTGCCTGGGAAACCGAATGAAGTTTACCAGAGAGTAGAAATTCCAAACCTAGATAGCACGCCGAATGATATTCAATTTTTAATAAATATCGCTGAAAAAGAAACCGCCTCGACAGACGTAGAAAAAGGCGCAATATCGAGCGCACAAAAAACCCTTGGCGAAATAAAAATAGCAGTCGGGAAAGCGAACGAACGCATAAACGAAATGTCGCCATACTTCAATTTGAGCTGGCAGAGATTTGTTGAGAAATGGCTGGCCATAACCTTGGCAAACATGGGCGACATGAAAGAAACCCTGCACAAGAAAGCGCCGAACGGAAAGTATGTTCCAAAAACCATCTCGATGAAAGATATTAAAAACAAGGGCGGATACAAAGTTATAGTTGAGAGTAAGGCGCAGAAAGAACAAAATCAAATATCAGACCTGAATTCATTACTGGCCATCAAAAATGAATTCCCGAATAACGGAAAGCTTCGCAAGGCCATCCAGAAACGAGCGCTGAAAATTGTGAGCCTAAACCCTGAGGAAATAGACGAGATTATCGAGGAGGAAGAAAAGATCGTAGCACAGTCCGCACAGATGGGCGCAGGGAGCCAAGAAATGGGCGGAATGATGGCAGGTGGCGGAGCGCAAACAGCGCCGATGGAAATTCCAATGGGTGGCCAAGAGGCAATGATAAACGCTTAATACTTTAAATAAAAAAATATGTTTTTATTAAAATCACAATTAGACTCAAAAACAAGACAGGAAATAGATCGCATATCGGCGATTGCTTCTGGTTTAAGAACAACAGCTGAAGCAGGACTTTTGACCTCGCTGGCTCCATATCTGACAAACAGACTCGAGCAAGAGGATTCAGAGGGCAACATCTTGGTGTGCGCAGGCCAGACAGTCCCGACCGATGGCGAAACAGGATTTGCGAAAGGGTGCGTTTTTATTAAGGAAAATGCCACATCTGGTGTCGCATGCAAATACGAAAACAAAGGCGATGAAACATCTTGTCTTTTTACCATAGCGGATGACGTTTATTTTAAAGAAATCGCATTGACCAATGCACAGATAAAAGCTTTGGCCACAACTGGCATTGAGATAGCACCAGCATACGGCGCAGGAGTGATTGCCGAATTCCTTGGCGGTATAATTATCCACGATGTCGGAACTGCAGACTTTGCCACAGCGCACAATGTAACCGTGAGATACAAAACAGACGGATCAGGCACGACAGTCAGTACCACAGTAACCAGTCCTTTTATTACAGGAAGCGTAGCTGACAAAATTACTACCATAAAACCGATAGTAACCGATGTCGCATTACTCGGTATGGATAACCAGCCGTTAGTCATTAAGGCTTCGGCCAACCCAATAACTGGTGACGGTGTTGGCAGAGTAAAAGCTTGGTACAGGCTATTTGAAACTGGATTATAAAATATGCATAACGCAATATCAAGCCTCCTTGAAAAACGAGGCATAAAAAGCGAAAAGGAATTGAAGCCACACGAGAAAGCGAAATATGAATTATGGATGAAAATCTTTGAAAAGGAAATCAAAACGGAAGACATTAAGAAATTCTTACAGGCGGAAATTATCAGACTTGAAACTGAGTGGTTAGAAACCGAAGACAGAAATCCATTCACATATTTGTTTGAGTGGAAACGCAACATCGAAGTCAAAGGTCGCTTAAAAAATTATAGAACATTAATTGCTTTTATAGACGAGCCAGAGCGCAATAAGCAAAAGCTCGAAAAATATATCAGAAAGCTTATAAATAATAATTAAAAAAATATGAACGAAAAAGCATTAGTAGAGCTTTCGCTGAAAGACCAGAATTATATGACTGAGCTATTAGCGAAAAGCGCAGGAGCTTTGACCCCTGCAGAAAGAGCTCATTTAGTCGCACGCCGTGACTATTTGAACAAAGAAACATTGGAGCGCTTGGACATCAAGGGAGCCGAAGCGATAGCCGATGACAATGGCGATGGTGATACAGACAACGAATACGAAGCGATGACAGAGCTAAAAAAGATGTGCGAGGAAAGGGATATAGAGATTGACCCAAAGGCAAAGAAAGCCGACCTCGTAGATATTTTGAAAGCCGATGACAATGGCGAACTGGAAGATGAAGACGAGAACGAAGACGAAGAATAAAGTTAAACAATTTTAATAGCCAAACTCTTGCGACCACAAATCGAGGAACGGCAAAAAACAACAGTATGCCAAATGAAAATGTCCAAACTGGCAAAAATGACGGTGAAAACCCAACCATTCCGCCAACGGATATGTACGCAGAAATGCGTGGCAAAAAAGATACCAATGATGTGCCATTACACCCAGAGGAACGAGCAGAATACTACAAAGTAAAATTTGCAGAGTCCACAAGGGGCGTGGAAGCATTGGTGGCGAGCGAAAAGAAGCTCAAAGAGGAAAACGAAACCTTAAAAACAAAAAAAGAACAAAACACTGAAGATGAATTGTCAAAAACGATACCAGACTGGGATATTTTAACTCTCGACCAGAGGCGTTCAATATCTATGTCGGTGGGATCATTAAAGCAAGACCTCGAAAAGGTGAAAGCTCAAGTCGCTGAGATTGTTGATGAACGTGAATTCGAACATACTTTTAAAAAAGTCACATCTGAACCCGAATTCGCAATTATTAAGAAGCACAAGCGAGAATTTAGAGAATATGCCTACAAACAGGAAAACTTGAATGTTCCATTATCGATTTTGTCAAAATCATTCTTAGTTGATAAGAACTTAATCGGAGTCAAACCAACAGAGCAGAATAAAGACGACAACCCAGATGCTGGGCGGAGCGGACTTGATTCAGGCTCAGGCGGTGACCGAACTCCTCAAACCCCAAAAGGCGGATACACCGCTGACGAGGTAGAGAAGATTCGGAAAGAAGACCCGAGAAAGTATGCCAGACTCGCAAGAGAGGGCAAGCTTAACATCAAAGAGTAAATCATCTCGTGTATTGTTCGAAAACTTAATTAAATAAATAACAATACACATATGAGCAGTTTCTCAACCAATGTCGGCGAGAAGTTTGCCAGTAATGTTATCACCAAGTTTTTTGAAACAGCCGTAGCTCCGATGATCACGAATGACAACTACGAGGGTGAAATCAAAGGCGGTGGTGCAGACAGACTGAACATTCTCTCCGTAGCGGAAGACCAAGGTCTTCAAACATACACAGGTGCTGACCTTACCCTAGGCAATGCGACAGAAAGCGAAGGCGTTCTGACCGTAAGCCAGAAAAAGGCTTATTATTTTGGTATCAAAAGCTGGGATAAATTTAAATCCTATGCGGAAGATGTCGATAGTGATTTAATCAAACAAAAAGCAGGCGAATTGCAAGAAGCAGTTGACGCTTATGTCCTCGGACTTTATGGGGATGTCGGCGCAGGCAACAGAGTCGGCACAGACTACACCACTGGAACAGTCACTGTAGACGTAACCACTGGCGCAGTCACAGGCTCTGGTACAACTTTTGCATCAGGTATGGTTGGCAAAGGGTTCAAAGCTCTTGGCCACACAGCATGGTATCGTGTCAAAACATATTCATCCACGACTGCAATTGTGATCGAGGATGACAGCGATGACGACACCAGCGCATACACTGGCGGAGCAATCGCAGGCGGAGCCACATACGTAATTGAAGCAAACACAGCCGTTCAGGTAACAGCTTCAACCGTATACACCAAAATCGTAGCTTTGAGGACTAAGTTGAATAAAACTAAAACCCCAAAGGCAGACCGATGGTTGGTAATCCCAGCTGATATTGCTGGAGTAGTAGACACATGCACCGAGCTTGTCCACGCCACTCAAAAGGGCGATGATGTCGTAGCAAACGGCTTTATGGGCAGACTCGCAGGCTTCAATGTCTACGAGAACGAGGAAGTATCTGGTGACGGAACTAACGGCTACCACTGTATGGCAGGCCACAAGTCGGCAATCTGCTTCGCAATGGCTTTTGTAGAAACTGGCGTAGAAGACCTGCAAGGGAACTTCGGCAAAGCATACAAAGGTTTGAATTGCTACGGAGCCAAGGTAATCGACAGACGGCGCAAAGCGCTTGCAGAGGGTTTCTTCAAGTTATAAACGCATACTGAGGGGGTAGATGAAAATCTGCCCCCTTGGGGTATCTAATTAATTAATTCCACTAAAATGATAAACGCAGAAACAAGCCTAAGGGCAAAAATAAAGACTTCTCGTGTTGACACGGTGGTCGCCACTGGCGAAAAGTTTATCGATGTGGAGGTCGAAATCTATGCCGATGAACAGATCATCGAAACAAAGAAATTCGGCTATCCTATTGGAACGCCAGTGGAACAAATTACTAGCGAAATCAGCAACACGCTTGGCAACATGAAAATAGAGGCGGAAAACGCCGTGGCCAGCGAAGAAGCTGAAAAGGTCGAAAAAATAGCTCAGGACACAGTCAACGAATTGGCTGACCTAGAAATTAACGAGCAATAAACATATGAACAAAATCAATAAAGCAAAAGTTAATTATCAAGAAAACTTCGTGTACGAATTGCGTGACAAAGCTGGCAATATCAAAAAATTGTTTAAGGATGGATTTTTGAATACTGCTATCGTAAAATTTGTCAGAGCAAGATACAACCCGTACAACGAGGCAGGCGAAGTAAAATCTGGCCTGTTGGCTAAGATCGCATTGTTCGGTGTACGGATTCCATTCATCACTGGCATGTGGGTAGAACGGATGAGCGTGGCCAACCTGATCACGAGCGCTGGCAAAGCAGGCTTAGCGAGCAGGGTAAATGGCAACGGCGCTGAGGCCGCTTTTACCTATATCGCAATCGGTATCGGCACAACTGCGGCCGCAGTCGGTAACACCGCACTGGAATCGGAAATCACAACCGCAGGCGGACAGCGTGCTAACTCGACCGCTTCCAGAACAACCACAACCGTAACCAACGACACGGCAAGACTGGTAAACACATTCACGTTTACAGGTTCGTTTAACGTAACAGAGGCAGGCGTATTAAATGCAGGCTCCACTGGAACGCTTTTGAACCGCCAAGTCTTTACGGCTGTAGCGGTGGCAAGCGGAGATAGTTTGCAAATCACGGTAGATGTTTCAAATGCTTAGTTCCTGATGTACAGCTCCTTGGAAACAGGGAGCTGGGATTAGAAAATAAATATGATAGAACTATCTCAACAAAGAAATTACAACAGTAAAACATTCTTGCACGACACAGAAGTTGGCAAGAAAGTTTTACAATCCCACGCAGGACATATCCATTACAAAGACGGCGCTGATTTTAAAGAGATAAGCTGGGATTTAATTTGGGATGAAGTAAAAAGAGGCTGGGGTTTTACTACTCACTCTTTCAATCCTTTTTTACCAGAATATTCAGACGGCTTTGTTGAATTTCGTGATAGATTTCAAGACAAAGACCAGACGATTAAATATCGGGCTGTTTGCGATAAGGTAAAAGGCGAGCTGATTGAAACCGATGAAACCAACCCGAACTTTGATAATAATCCAGATAATAAAGGTGTGCTTTATAAAGACGCTTTCGGAAAAGGAAAAGATTATTTACTCTATCATACCCGCTCATCTTTGGTAAAAGTCGCAACTGTAAATAATCCGAACGAGCAAACCGAAGACGTGAAATTCCGCTGGGAAATACAGTTGCCAAACAAAGATGTTTATCGTGCAGAAAGCAAAGAGATTGTCGAAAAATCAATAAAGGATAATGAATTTGAAGTCATAAAAGACGGCAAGACTTTATCGTATAAACTTGATGTTACAAAAGCAAAAGCGTTTGACAGCGATAAACAAACCTTAATCGGCGATACGCAAAATGACGGCAAGGAATGGTTCACATATTTAAAATCTTTTCGAGCGTGGGATAGCAAAGGCAATAAAATAATTGTTGGTGCAAGAATATTTCAAGAGAATGGAAAAACATATTTAGAAAAAACCATACCGCTTGATTTTTTGAAGAAAGCAGAGGGGAGAGTTTTTACTGATACGACAACCACGTATTATCCGACAGTTGACGGAATAGTTGCTCAATACTATACAACTGGAACAAACGCCTATTCGTTGGCACAGTTGAGAAGCGGTGTTGGCAATACTGTTTGGGACACGGATGCTTCAATCTATATTTTTGGAATAACCTCGGACGTAAACTCCGCCTATTATCGCTATATAATGCGAAGTATTTTTATTTTTGATACATCGTCATTAACTTCTGGGGCTTCTATTTCTAGTGCTTCATTTAAGTTTTACGGAAACGCAAAATTAAATGAGGGAAGTATGTGGAGCAGTGCTGCTTTAAATCTTTATAGCGCAGCCCCTGCTAGTGAAACGGCATTAGCAGCTGGCGATTATGACAGTCTTGGAAGTTCAGCATACTGTGATACTGAAATTAGCTATTCCTCTTTTTCCATAACAGGATATAATACATTTTCTCTAAACTCAACTGGCATCTCTGCAATAAGTAAAACTGGAAAAACAAAAATTGGTGCGAGAGAAACGTATTATGATTTGGGGGGAAATAGTCCAACTTGGAGTACCGACAAAGCAGTCCACGTTGATGGATATTTTTCCGAACAAACAGGAACAGATAAAGACCCCTACCTTGAAGTAACTTATACGACAGGGACGGCATACACAAAATCAATAACCGAAGCTTCGACATATTCCGACACGGTAACAAAAAAACAAACAGCCAAGAGAATAACCGAGGCCAGCACATACACTTCGGTCGTAGCGAAGCTGATCGGAAAAAGAAACACTGAAAGCTCAACGTGGACTGACACGGTGGCGAGTATATACGCATTAGCCAAAGCAATAACCGAGAGCTTAACATGGACAGATTTGCTGACGAAAAAACAAACAGGAAAGAGAATAGCGGAAGTGTCAACCAGTACGGATAGCCTAAACATTTTGAAGACAATCGGCAAATATTTTTTAGAAAGCGCAACCTATACAGATACGGTGGCAAAAATAAAAACGCTTTTTAAAACATTAACGGAAACGGCCACGTATACCGATGTCGTGAGCAGAGGCGCAATCATGATCGGAAGACTTTTACAAGAATCAATCGCTTGGTTGGATAGGTTATACGGAAAGAAAAACGGTGTAAATATGAAGTACGTAAAAAAATACGCCGAGAAAGTCGGCACATATATTAAAAAATATTTTGATATCTAAAATATGCAGATTATAGAAATAGGCGCAAACGTATTCCAAAATGGAACATTCCTCGATGACAACATCGAGGGGCTTGGGTTATCTCCGAGCTACAAAGGCCACAATTATTTTAAAGGCAAAGGAGCCGTGATGTATCCACAGCCTGGGCTGATAACAATAGCAATATCTGGAAGCACGCTTGCGCACGAAATGGTGGCCTCTTGTCTAGACCCAGCGTATCTTGGAAACGATGGTTATTTTGTCGATAATGGCGGTAAATTTTGGGTGTTGGATGGTGACACGCTGACTTACAAACAGATAGACGACACCGCTGGGCATACCTATAATTTTGGAAACGTAGATATTAAAGTTTTTAACGGTGATATTTTTTGTACATGTGATGACGATATAGTGAAACTGACAAACGACATGGCGAGTATTGATAAAACTTGGTGGACAGTGACAAAAGGAAAATCTGGATTAAGCGGATCATTCCGTCATCCAATGGAAATAGTTGAAGACACGCTATATATTGCAGACCAAGATGAAATCCATACATACGATGTCGCAGGCGTGGCCACAAGTGCATGGATGACACTGCCTGGGGGTGTAAATATAACAGCGCTGGTAAAACACCCGAACGGAGTATACTTGATGGCATACGTGAGCGCAACCGCAAACTACTCGCACAGCAAAAAAGCTCGGGCTAAATTATTTATAATCGACACGACCGCAGGTGAATTTTTGCAGGAAATAGAAATTGACGATCAGGTCGAGGGGGCAATAAACGTAGGCGGAATAAACTATGTCACATACGGTGATAATTTTGGATATTTTAACGGACAAGGATTGAAGCTTTTAAAAAAAATAGATTTTGTTAGCTCACCAGTATATTCGCAAAGATTGTCGGCGGTAGGAAACACGGTGCTGGTGCCAGAATTTAAAAGCAACGTGCGGAGCCTGATGGCATACGGCGATGTGAACGGAAAAGGAAATATATTTTTTTACCCGTATTACGCACTCGACACGGCAGGCGCATACGAGCTAAAAAATATGCTGGTGACTATGCAAAATTCTATAGTTTTAAATTACCGAGATAGCACAGCGCACCGAATGGTGCGAATGGACTTCACGGCCAGCACTTTGACGGCAGGAACGACAATGCTGACTGCAAAACAAAATCTGGGTGGTAGGGTTTGGGTGAGGCGTGTAGATTTATTTACGGAAACACTGGCAAGCGGAGCGCTCCTGACTTGTTTGATAAGACAACTACCAAGCGGATCGTTCTCAACAGTTGGCACGCTTGATTATTCAGCAGACGGAGCTATCTCTTATAAAAGATTAGATTGCAATATTTTATTATCAGATTTGCAATTAGCAATAAACTTTGGAGGCTCGGCGCTAGTCGGGCTAAAGAAAGCATTAGTATATGTCGAATCAGAATAAAATCCCACAACCAAAAACAACATCGGAAGATAGCACAATATGGTTGCATATGCTAAAGGGGTACGTCAAAACCATAACGAGCGCCCCAACATATACGCCGAAGAATTTTGAGCAGGCAATTAAATTATACATGGACAGCCTGACAACTCCGACCGTGAAACGATTATACATTTACAGTTTTGAGGCAGGCATTTGGTCTTATATATCATTAACATAAAAAAATATGACATTCCTAGAATTCCAAACAAATATATACGATGACCTCGGAGTAACAAGCTCGGATAGTTTTTATTCTTTGGCATACATCAAACGGCGCATAAACGCCAACATGAAAAGAGTAGCAGGATACTTCAACTGGCCACAAACCGAAGATGCAGTAAACCGTGACAGCGAGGCAAACCAAGAATGGTATAATTATCCAGAGAATATGAAGCAGGATACGATCCGCAAATTGATGTTCAATGGTGAGTATTATAAAAAAACAGCATACCCTGATTATTTGCAATATCAGGAAGACATGGGTGCAAACGCAACCGATAAAATATTTACAGACTTTCAAAATAAATATTTTATAAACCCGAAACCAACCGCTGACATAGTGGCTGGCATTTCGCTATGGGGGCAAGTAATCCCGAGCGACCTGACGACAGACACTGGTGTAACGCCATTTTACAATGACCCAGATATTGAGGAAGTTATCTACCAGCTGTCATTGGCAGACTGCTATAAAAAAGCCAGAGGAACGATGTTCGAACGAGGAGCGACAATGGAAAAAGAAGCATTGCAGAAATTGGAAATAATCAAAAAGAAAGTCATGCTTCGCCAAGCTAGTTATAAAAATAAAAATAATAACATGTTCGAGCATACCGAACTGATAAGAAAAGGCGGTCGGTATAAACGAGGCACGTTCGAAACCTGTAATTAATAATAATATGGCAACTCAAACATTTTATCGTCAGGGCGTAGATATTTACAACGCCTCGAATAATCAAAAAATAGGGGCTACGGACTGGGCAAAGAATTGGACAGGGCGAGCCACGGAAGTGAAAGCGCCAACGGTGCCAACTGGTGGCAGTTTTCAGTTGAATCCGAACTATAATCCGAACGACCAGAACGTAAACCGCTACATCCCAGCCGAACAGTCCGCAAATTCTACTCCCATTGCGATAGGACTGCCCCAGAATAAACAAAGTGGGGGTGTTTCGATAGTTGACCCATTCGCAGGCAAGAACCCCACAGTGAGCGTTATAGAGCCAAATTTTGGCAACGGTAAAGTTGACATAATTGGAAATAATCAGCCTAATCAGAACAAAATAGCACCAACACCGACCCCGACACCGCAAAACACGGCTCCCGAGGCACAGCAAAAGCAATTCTACCGCATAGGGCAGACTATTTTTGATGCAAGCACCGATAAGGCTATAACCCCCGATGACTGGGCAAAAAACTGGACTGGCAGGGCTTCTGAGATACAAAAAGGCTATCAGGCCATACCAGACCCGAGTAAAATCAACCAATTTACCAGATATCAGAAAATTGGCAACACCATGTACGGCATACCAGTAAACGGAGGCGCTGGTGCAGGTGATATGAGCGGAGCTGATCAGGGCGTTCCAAGCGCAGGTATTCCATTCGATACACAAGACCAAGGCATTCGGGATATTCTGACATACGCAGGGCAAGCAGATCTGTCGCCTGAGCAAACACTAAGTCTTTTAAATGCTTATAACCAAGTGTCATCTGACGAGAGAAGCAAAATTGAGAATGACCTTGGCATTCCTGACGTAGTTAACAGTCTATACACAAAGCCGAGCAAGACCAGCGAACAAATATACCAAGAAGCATACAACTCCTCGGAATTGCCGAACCTGAAAAATCAGATTGCGGAAATTGACAAGAAAATTGCCGAGAAAAAAGAGCAGATAACGGCAGGCACGGCCGAATTGCAAAACAACCCATGGTTGAGCCAAGCTTCAAGGGGTGGCAGAATAAGAAATTTGAATGAAACAGCACAGAGCGAACTGAATAACCTCCTAGACGAGCGCCAAGGTTATCTTGACACCTATAACGGCGGAGTGGATGAAATCGAAAAAGTGATGACAAGATATGCCAGCCAGCTGGAAGAAGACCAGACCCTAAACGCCAGCAAATTGAATTATTTATTGAATCAAGCCGAAAAACAGGTGACGGCATTGACTCAGTCTAAACAGGCTGAGAATTTGCGGTACGTTCCTGACTATTTAAAAGCCAAGGCAGACAAAAACCTTGATAAATTATCATACGAGGCGACTAAGCAACAGCTTGAACTTCAAAAGCTGGGGCTTGATATTGATAAAGCTAAAAGAGAAACTGGCGACCTACCGACATCCGTAGCAGGCCGAGTAGATAAGATTGCCAACCAGTTTGATGGTGAGCAAACCGTGAAGAATTATGCCCAATTAGTCGAGAGCGTAAACATGATCAGCCAGATACCAGACGATACCAAAAACCCAGCTGATAACCAAGCCTTGATTTATGCATTCGCCAAGGCAATGGATCCAACCAGCGTAGTCCGAGAGGGCGAGTATGCCACGGTGCAAAAATATGCGCAGAGCTGGATTGAGAGCTTCGGATTTAACGCTATGAGGGTAGTAAATAACCAGCAATTCTTATCACAGCAAGCCGTTCAGAACATAAAGGCCACGATTGCCAAAAAGTTTACTGGCACGGAATCATCATACAAAAACCTGACCAACGAATATGGCCGAAGAATTGACCGCATAACTGGAAAGGCTGATGGAACCGATTATATCAGTAATTATTCTGGTGGATTAATGCAGGAAGATAGTCGGCCAACGCTCGATATCGGTCAAGAAGCAGGGTTCTCGGATGAGGAAATCCAAGAAGCAATAAAACAGCAAGGTGAATCAGCGGTCAGACAATGGCTACTGAGTAAAAAAAAAATGAGTAGCGCCTCCACGACAGGAATGAGAACCGATCGTCACAACAACCCGACAGCATTCACGACCGACATAGCAAAACAGGCAGGGTTGAAAGAGGGTGTGGATTATGAAGTAGGCGACCCATTTCCGAATAACCCGAACCTGAAAACTGCAACTATTCTCGGTGACCCGATCGCAACCACGATAAAAGTGATTGACAAAATCGGCTTCCAGACAGCGAGCGGAAAACAAAGATGGTCGTACATCAACATGCCAAAGAGCCAATGGGATGGAATGACCTACCAGCAAAAGAAAAACACCATCGCAAAAATGTATACCAATGAGGGCGGTTCTCAATTAAAACAATATTTTGCATAACAAAAATATGGCCAATAGATTATTACAAGAAATGCAGGCTACGCCTGCGCCAAAAGGTTCTACACAGAACAGATTACTCCAAGAAATGGGCGATTTTCAAGCTAGCCCGACCCAAAACAGCGAATGGGCAAGCAAATACGCAAACCTAAACCCGACATGGTCGGGAGCTGAAAAAGAGGGCGGATTTTATAATAATGCCGAGCAATTTGGGCAAGGTATTGTTAAAGGCGGAATATCAACGCTCAGAGGAGCCAGCACGCTTGGTGAAAATATAATTAAAGGCATAGGCAGAATAGTTACCCCAAAAAGCTGGGAGGAAAAGCTTGGCTTTGCGAAGACCGAAAAATCTTCCGCCGACCAACTGGTAAACGCCGTAGAGCGAAAGCTTGGAATGGCCGAGGGCAACCTGACAAAACCAGATGACAACCCGTGGGAAAAGGCAGGCTTCATGACTGAGCAGATATTGGAATTTTTTGCGCCAAGCGCCAAGATAGCAAAGTTGGAAAAAGGCGCAAACCTTTTGACCCGAACGGCGATTGAGGCAACGGCGATAGGTGGCCAGACCGCAATACAAAAAGGAGCGTTTGATGATGACGCTAAGACAGGTGCCTTGATAGGTGCCGCTTTTCCGCTTGCTGGTGCCGCTTTTTCTGCATTGGCAAAACCGATAAAGAGTGCGATGGGAAAAAGTGTTACCAAGTCGAGCGAGGAGGGATTATTTAAAATTATTAAACCATACAAATCCGACATCGATAACGGCTTTGATGTTAAAAATATATTTAAGCATGACGTGAGCGGAAACCTCGGGCAGATTTTGGCAAAGACGGAAAACAAATTGAATGGCTTGTACGCTCAACTGAAAACAGGATTGAAAAACTCAAACGTCGAAACCGATCTGGCCAAGGTACTGAAAGAAACCGAAAAAAGATTATTCAATAAAAGCCTTGGAGCCAAAACAGTAGACGGCATACGCACGGAAGCGCAAGCTAAGCTCGGGCAAGGGATAAACGATGAGGTGTTTAAAAACTTAGTGGATGATGTGGCAGACGTAACCGAGGGAAGCTATAAAGCAGGGTTGTACGAATCGAACCTGATCAAGCAGGGCGCTGGCACGAAAGGCGCATGGCACTGGCTTACTTCGCCAGATGCAAAACCGATCGAAACAGTTTATAACACTTTTTACGATGTGCTTAAAAAAGAGATTGAAACAGTCGGAAAACAATCAGGCGTGAAAAATATCGGGGAACTGAATAAAGCCATGAGCGAGCTGATACCGATTAAGAGCGCAGTCATCCGCAGAATGCCAGTTGCAGACCGAAACAACGCATTAAGCCTTACTGATTCGATACTTGGACTAGGCGCAGTATTTAACCCGAAAGCCTTGGCGCTTCTCGGGATTTCAAAGTTATCAAAGAGCGGTCGCTTTATGTCATTTTTACATCGGGCAGGCGAAAACTTACAAAAACCAGCGCAAAGGGGGGCAATCGGCGAGCGCATATTCGGTGGGAATATTGATGATTTAAAAAATATGCCAGCTGGGTTAAGCATAAAAGACGTGTCCGTGAAAGCGCAAAACGTGAAAAAATTTGTAACCGAAAAGAACCCGAGCAAAGCGGTCGAAGCTATGGCCGACAAAGAACTTGAAGCGCTTGGGATGAAACTTGAATATAATGATATGTTTGACGGATATGATATTTTATGGGAAAAAGCGCCGACCGACATTAAAGAAGCCCAAGACAGACTGGCAGGAATTCTCGATGAATTTGAAATCCCTTACAAAACAAACCAAGACGGAACAATAAAAATGTATCACGGCACAGATAGCAAGAGCGCAAAAAGCATTGCCGATGATGGCTTCGAGTCAGGCACTTTTTTGTCTAGCGTGATCGATGAAGAAGTCGGAGGAGTAAATGGCGCTTCGTATTATGGTGATACGATTGTGTCGGCAAATGTTGACCCGAGAACATTAGCATTCCGAACTAACGGCGAATTTTATATTGATAAAGACGGCGGAGTAAAAAATATAATTATAGAGGGCAAAAAGGCGCTGAGAAAAACCGACCCCAAAATTCTCGAACTCGAAGACACCGTAAATCGCCTGACCGATGATTTTAACAAGACAACAAACCAGACGGCCAGAAAACAAAAAGAGAAAGCCATCCAAGAAGCAAAAAAAGAAATAAATAAACTAAAGCTTCGGATTGAGGCTCAAAATAAATTAAAATAAAAAGATATGACCCAATACCTTGATATTATACTGCAGGTGACAACACTCGGCGGAGTGGCGTTCGCAGTATATAAAACATTTCGCGACCCAGACATAGACGCAACAAAAGAAATAGCGATATTAAAAGCGACATGTTTCTTGAAGCACCAAAACATAGACGAGAACATTGTATTGATAAAAAACAATCACCTGAGGCACATCGAGGAAGACATCGCTTTTTTAAAAAATGAACAGACAAAAATAATCACAATATTGGAAGAAAGACTTCCGAAAAAATAATTGTTTTTTAAAAAGGAGGCCGTAATGAACGACAGACGCATAATATCTAAGTGGCATAAAGAAATTTTTATACATTGTATAAAAAGAAAAAAAACAAACAGACCGATAACGGAAAGGAGAAAAAAAATGGATCACGAAACTTGCCCAAAATGCGAAAAAGAGATTTATGGCAGAGAGGGAAAATTCAAATGCTACCTGTGCGGTGATTTCAAAAAGAATTACAATACAGGAAAACTGGAGCTTGTTCTTTACAACGAAACCACCAAGGAGGAAAAATGATTTGCGTTTATCAGCTATTTCCAGTGAAAGACCCTTATAAAAAAGAGGGCAAAGGCGACTGCTTCAACTGCACTCCTGACGAACGGAACGCAGATTGTGAACAATACATTGGCGCTTCGGAAGTTTATGTGGAGGTGAAACGATGTCCAGAAAAGAACGGAAGCGAGCAAGGAAGCGGAAAGGTAATCCTGAAAAAATATTAGATTGGATAACCAATGCCGAGATAAGAAAAATATCAGACGCATTAACACTGAAAGCGATTGCGCACGCAAAAACCTTACCGCTCCATGACAGATTTTTTTGCAAGAAATGCAATGCTCTTTATTGCCTAAACAATGACGGCAATGTGCGCTACTGCAAAGAGTGTCGGTTTAACATCAAGCCGAAAGAAAAAACAAAAGGTTGCACTTGGGTCGGTTGCATTAAAAAAGTGCAAGACATAAGAAATTGTGAAAACCATTAAAGGAGGTTATTATGAACACAAGCTTAACGAACGGCGCTAAGTTTTATAGATGTCCGCATTGCACAAATTTGGTAAGTGAAAATTTTGTTGGAGAAAACAACAAAATAAAATGCAACGGAATAATATTGCACAAGCTGGCATACAAGTTTTGTGGGATGACGTTCAGCGCAGAGCCTTACAACCTTTTTATTTGGAATACAGAAAATGAGCGTTTTAAAAAAGAAATCTCAGCAAAACATTGGTGGTAAAACCTCTTAAACTGGGCAATACTAAATTGCCCATAAAAAATATAAATAATTAACATAAAATTATGATCAAACTGCGTTTACCGCTTAAAGACATTTTTATTACACAGCCATTCGGCGTGAATTATTTAGATTTTTATCAACAGATGGGATTGCCGTATCACCCTGGGGTAGACTTTAAGGCTAGAAATGGCTGTGCGCTGTACGCTTCAAATGGCGGTAAAGTTACGAGAAGCGGATTATTCAGTGACGGAGGTATTGGAATAGAAATAGAACACCAGAGCGGACACTCGACATTTTATTATCATTTAAAAGAAAGCCTTGTGTCAATCGGCGAGGGCATAGTCGCTGGTGACCAGATCGGAATATGTGACAACACAGGAAAATATACAACAGGCGACCATCTACACTTCGAGCTTCGGGTAAACGGCGAGAAAATAAACCCAGCGCCGTATTTTAATCACAACTACCTAGGCGATGAGATAAACCCGAAAGACTGGGATAAGTCAAGGTGCTACCATCGATACTACCGTGGCAGGCCGAAAGGCGGATATCAGAACGAAGTCAGAATACTCGGGATACTGACGGCCAAAGGAATATGGCCGACAGCTGAAAAGATAAATGCCTTAGTGTACGGCGGTTGGGATTTGGAGGCCGTGATAAACCCAGCCATGTACGGAATATGGAGCCAGCTAAAAAAAGACGAGTACGTGGAGAAAGGATTGAGGCCATTCAATTAAAAAAATGTTTAAAAAGATAATTAAAATAATTTTTATTTACGCACCACTGACGTGGTTTTATTACATACTCACGATCACGTGGTACGATTTATATCACAAAAATATATGGAAATTATTCTCGGCGTTTTTGTCTCTCTTTTAGTAGAGGGCATTAAAAAGAAATTCGGGGCTAAGGGATGGGCAAGCAGGGCAATCCTGCTCGGAGTAGCGCTTGTGAGCGCAACCATCTATTGGGCTTTAGCAACCACAGGCTATTGGGAAATTATTCTCAAGGTGCTCGTTATCGCAGGCGCATTCTACGCTTTCGTAATCAGGGCGTTTGAACAGGAATAAACAAACCAAAAACCTTGCTCAATTAAAGACACTTCGGTGTCTTTTTTGATATGGATAAATAATTGATAAGTGCTATAATAACATTATGCAAAAAATTATAAAAAATTTTAAAAAACGATATTCCATAGACGAAGACGGATACGTCATTGATTTGGTAACTGATAAAAACATAAAACACCAATATGCTGTTAGCGGATATAATAGGGTTCGTTTATGGAAAGACGGAAAAAGAAAAGAATATCTAGTCCACAGACTAGTGGCATTAACATTTTTAAGAAAGAAAAAAAACAGGACAATAGTTAACCACAAGGACTGCGACAAAAAAAATAATAATGTAAATAATTTAGAATTTTGTACATATAGCGAAAATGCAATACACGCTTATAATTATTATTTTGTGCTTAAATTAGAAGAAAATAACAAAATAAATAAAAACACTTGACAAATGTTATAACAACTGATATGATAACAATAAGCATGGGGAAACATGCAAGCCGAAAGGGTGATGGTTGCCGATAAATAAGCGCTCGATACGAGCAGGCTATAAAACCCATCACCCAGACGGCAATATAAAAATATGAAAAAAAGAAATGATTACAGAGGTTTTTTAAAAGGGCTAAGTGATGAAAAACTGCTGACAACAATAAAGAGGTGGGATGAAATGCTTTTTGCAGGATATAGAGATGACTTCCGATATACAAGCACGCCACTTTTAACAAAGCTCAACTATGCTGAAAGCATTGCGAGGCAGAGAAAATTATTAAAATAAAAATATATGGACTTGGCAATAGCGATGGACATCGCAAAAAGAAAAATGAAACAATACAGTCTCGATGACTGGCAACTCGGGATAAACGAAAGAGCCAGCTCACTCGGGATATGCAAATACAAAATTAAAACCATAGAGCTGTCAAGAAAATTTATAGCGCTAAACGAAGAACACGTAATCACAAACACCATACTTCACGAAATAGCGCATGCGCTAGAATGGATCAGGCACGGAACCCGAGGACACCAGTACCGCTGGAAAACAATCGCAAAAGAAGTCGGGTGCAGGCCAGAAAGCAGAACTAAGAACTGCATACAGCCAGAAAAAAAATATATTACGATTTGCAGAATACATGGCGAAATCGGAAAATCAAACTTAAAGAATAACAGCGCCTGCAGGCTATGCTGTAATTTGTATAACAAAGGCGAGTACTCCGAAAAATATGAATTAACATATAAACGAAATGAAAAACTTAATTAAAAGAGCAATCTTAATCCTACTGGCCTTCGGCGCAATCGCATACGCATTCAGCATAGGGATGGAGCGCCAACAAAAAAAAGACTGCCTGACATGGAAAAGCTGGGCAGAACAATCAAATTTATTTAAACCGAGCGAGGACATGCTCGCAACCTGCCAAGCGGTAGGTATAAAGATAAAATAATATGCAAGAAGAAAAACTATGTCCGAAATGCGGACAAGGAACGCTAGAATTTATGACAGACAAAGAATTAGCCAAAGCAGGCTTTTGGGAAAAATATTTAAAAGACGGCATAAGAATAATGGGTTGCGACAACTGCCAATACAGTTGCGAACACAGCGAAGAATAATATGAACAAAGAAAAATTAATCGAAGAAATCTACAAGCTCGAACAATACGAACTTGTGACCACAGGCGAGCCTGGGCTGGCATTATCCGATGTGCTGGATTTGATAGAAAAAAATATTTAATTAAATAATGCAAAAAATTATGCAAGATGAAAAAGATTTGAAGCTCGCACAAATCACCAAAGATGTGAGCAACATTGTGAAAGTAGGGCAAGCAATCACAATCAAGACAGCCGAACACATGACCGAGGCAACGGACTTCCTCGGACAGATAAAGGCCAGACAGAAACGGATCGAGGAGTTGAGGCTGTCATTTACAAAGCCGATGAACGAAGCACTCCGAAACATCAACAATGAATTTAAGAAAGCGAGCGAACCACTCGAAAGAATCGAAAGGGCGGTAAAAATGGAAATGACGAAGTACCACAATTCCGAAGCTGAGAAAATCCGCAAGGCGCAAGAAAAGGAAGCTGAAAAACAGCGCAAAGAATTTGAGAAAGAGCAGGAACGCAAACGCAAGGAAATAGAGAAAAGCAACCTAACCAAAAAAGCGCAGAAAGAGGCCATCAAAGAAGTGAAGCAGGAAGAATTTGTCGCCAAGCCGACAATAGTGCAAGAGAAGACAGTAAAGAGCGAGAGCGGATCGGCGGTGACTTTCAAGAGTGTATGGAAATTCAAGGTGCTAGACATCAAACAGGTGCCAGCAGACTTCCTTAAGGTCGATGAGGTAGCAGTAAACAAAGCCATCCAAAGCCATCCGAATGGGTGTGCGAGGAATTAACGGCCTAGAGCTTTTTGAAGAAAAAGAAGTATCGGCCAGAGCATAGATGAAAGAATTCAAAAACTGTCAGTACTGCGGTAACGTTTTCTGGCCACACGCAAACTGCACGCCGAAGCAATGGCAAGAGCAAATCTACTGCAGGTCAATCTGCCACGCTAACGCCGAAGCGAAACCGCCTATAGAATTTGGATATCATTGCAACAAAAAATATGGAAATTAAATTTTTACAAATATTACTCATGGACAACGGCGAAATACTTTGTGATGGAGTGACGATAGGATGGGAAAAGAAACTTGGAAAATATCTCAGAACCAACAAAGAGATAGTCGACCGAGAAAACGCTAAAAAACCATTATAATAAAACTGGTGAGCCATAGTGAAAATAGTGGCCTAACAGACATTTGATATCAATGACGGCCAGTAACAAAAAAATGAAAAAAGAAACAAAAACAAAAATTGCGAAAACACTTAAAATCACGATTTTGTACGGCTCATTCTGCATTCTGGCAGGAGGAATGCTGGACTATGCCATTTTAAAGGCAATTTACGCAGTGCAACTGCCCCAAAATGCCCCAAAATGCGAAATGAGGTACATTGAGCCACAAACGGCGACAACCACGCTAGAAACCGCCATAGCGCCAAAAAAACAAGGCACAGGGAAGATAGTCGAGGTAACGGCATACAACTCCGTAGAGGCGCAAACTGACGGAAATCCTTGTGTCGGGGCAGACGGCACAAATTTGTGCGAAAGATATGAAAAAGGCGAATGCTTGGTGGCAACAAACGGATATAAAATGGGTAGCAAACTGAATATCGATAAATTTGGTGAATGCACAGTCGCTGATCGGATGAACAGTCGATACAAAAATAGGATAGACATTTTTATGAATAAAGAAATAACACGAGCCATCAACTTCGGCGTACAACGCCTGATGGTGGCCGAAATAGAATAATATGTACGAGCTAGAAGTTTTAGAACGAGTAGAAACCATTGTAAAATGGATACTCGCCATCACAATTTTAATCGCCGTGGTGGTAATTGTAAAATAAATGGTAAATTTAAAAGACAAAGTCAAAGAGTGCCTTGCGAAAGACAAGCAGTCACGCAACAGCGACATCAGACTGACGCAAATGGTTTGGTGGAATTATCACAACTCAAAAATAGTAACACTTCCAGATGGGGAACGAGCGATAAGGATAAAGGATTTATTCGACCTGCCTAGAGAAGACCACATCTCCCGAGTCCGCCGATCCATTCAAGAGCATGCGGTCAAAAAAGTGCTGAGCGGATATCCTGATTTTGGGATATACCTGCCGACAGACATCAATGTAGCTAAACAACGTAAAATGAACGAGATAAACTGGAGGGAATATCTTGGGCTGAACTAAAACCATGAATGTACCAAATCAATGCCGAGTCCGAAGTGGAAGACTGGCAAGCGATGAAAGTTTTGGAAACAACGGAGTGTTTTATATCCCGATCGGGATTAGTGGAAAATATTATACGGTGGTAGCGAGCGATGGCATGGGCTGGGAGCATGTAAGCGTGTCTTTGCCGAGCAGAGCGCTGACGTGGGAAGAAATGTGCAAAATCAAATAAATCTTCTGGGGTGACGAAGAAACGGTCATTCAGATACACCCGAAAAAAAGCGAATACGTAAACAACCATGAATACTGCTTCCATTTATGGAAGCCCAAAAACAAAGAGATAGAATTACCGCCAGCGATATTGGTGGGCGTAAAATAAAAAAATGGACTGTCCGAGATGTTATCGAGTAAAAATGATATTAACGAACGAGTCAATACCGAAAAAGAACAACGGCCAGTTTTATTATGCCCAAAGCCATAAATGCCCAAAGCGTAAAAAGAAAATCTTTATACAAGGATCGGTAACAAAGATAATACCGCAACAAACATTATTTTAATTTGACAAATGTTATAACAAATGATAAGATAATAAAAGATGTGACTATAATTGTGCAAAACTAAACATATGAATATTAGAGAAATAGAAAACGAAAAAGAATACAGTTTATATGGCCTTTTAAAGCTTAATGCTTTTCCATGGATAAGATCGTATAACTCATATTTAAAACTTGTGCTGATAGAGAGGGAAGCGCTTTGTGTAAAAATATTCGGTGAGGGTAACGGAACTACTTACAGGATAAAAGGTGAAAATTTAATTAAATTTTTAAATGAAAAAAAGTATGAAAAAAGAAAAGCAAAAAGGCGTAAAGCCAACAGTGAAAAGCCTGACAAAACAAGTCAAGGCGCTGGCGAAGAAATCGGAGCCAAAAAAGGACTCAAAACTGATGTGGGCAGGGGGCTCAAAATTACTCGAAAAATCAGAAAGTAAGGAAGTCCAAAAGCAAAAAAACGCCATCCTCGTAATGTCTAACGTGCTGGGCGTTTCGCCATTCGGCGTGAACATCCTCGGCGGAGTAGCCTACATAAACAAGCTAGGTAGAAAGCAAAAACTAAGACAATATGGTGGTGGAAAATGGGCAGTAGAGTACAACTGGGTGCAAAGAGCGCTGAACGACACGGACAAGGCAATCTGCGAGGCTCGGGTAATCGACAGAGAAACCAGACAACCGCTCGGTGAATGGGCAGTCGGCGAATGCTCGCCAGCCAGTATGAAGATGAGTACGCTGGCAGGATACCAAAACCACAATGCGCAAACCAGAGCGCACAACAGAGCGATTGAAGAATGCCTCGGCGCTGAAATTCACGAAGAAATGCTTGAAAATCTCGGCAAACTCCAAATGAGCAAAGACCAAAAACTGCCGATGTTGGAAACTGGCGTATCGATAGAGGAAATGAATGTCGGGGGCAACCAGCCGAAACAGAAAAGCGATGACATTGAACTTCCAGAGGCAGAGTGCCATGAGTGCGGAAACCCGATGACCAAACAAGAAGCAACTTACTCAATGAAAATTTATAAAAGAAATCTTTGCCGACAGTGTCAAGCGCAGGTGAAGAAAATGCAATAAAACTATGCCAGACTACAAAGAGCTAAGCCTATATAACGGCGAAATAAAAATCTTATTTAACGAGGAACTTCATCAATACTGGATTAAGGAAGCGAAGATGAGAAGACTGTGCGGTGTAACTACGATCTGCGGAACCCTGAACAAGCCGTTCCTTATCCCATGGGCAGTAAACACAACCGTAGATTACCTGCGAGATAACATTCATCTTTTAAAAGACGGCACAGTTAGCGGTGACAACATCCTTGAGATGGCAAAACAAGAATCAGACAGACAACGAGATGAGTCGGCCACACTCGGCAAAATAATTCACAAATGGGTTGAAGACTATATCATGGGGCGCAACCCAGAAATGCCAGATGACAGCCGAGTGATGATCGGAGTCAATAACTTTCTTGAATGGGTAGAAACAAATAAAATCAAATTCTTATGGGCTGAGAAAGTCGTTTATTCAAAGCAA